>JAABUP010000168.1_pt1 | contig 146379 bp, 177 predicted proteins | sample 5559201 | NCBI WGS metagenome assembly JAABUP01 (sample SAMN10711887, study PRJNA513373) | rock metagenome | isolation source: Antarctica rocks | place: Antarctica | reverse complement strand
ATGTATTTCTTTGTGGGCAAAATGATGGTTCTGCAACCTGACAAGGAGCATCGCTTCATTGCCAAGGACGAACCATACCATGATATGCTGCCTGCTCACCCTGGCCTCTGGGTCCTCAGGCAACCCAATGTGGCCGCCGTTTCAAAGAAAGCAGCCCCCAGCCTTGCTGCCATGGCAAATGGTGAGCTGGCTGATGCTGGCCATGCTGCTATCCAGATTGCCAGCAAGTCAGATGGCAGTTACGCACAGACGAAAGGCAGCCACAAGGGCAAACTCAGCAAAGCAAAGGGTAGCTCAGCAGAGCTGCCCTCTACATCTTTGGCTACAGTCAGCAAAGCTTCAACTGCAGTCACAGATTCAGACACGCCTAAAGGGAAGCCAGCTGCTTCTCTCAGGGACGCTGTCATGGACCTGATGAACTACCCTCACCCTCTAGACACATTAGGTGAGCCCAGTGCGTATGGACCGGATGGTGCCATTTCCAGGTATCATAACCCAGATCACTACGTGAGGGCAATAGGTGGTGTGCTCAGAACTAAGACCAAGCCCATGAGGATGAGCTTCAAGTCATCGCGCTGGTATCTGCATCTGCAAGAGAAGGAGCAGGCAATGAAGCGCAAGGTCAGGAGCATGCATCATGCTAGGTCTGAAAGTGAGAGAAAGCAGAAGAGGCAGCTGCAGATGCAGCTGCAGAAGCAGCACAATCAGCAGAAGTGCCAGCCGCCACCATCTGTATTGAATGAATGGAAGCGTGCCAGTCAGCATCTCGGCTGACCTCACCAAGGGTCTAATTGACATGCTCGCATGACAGCATCTGTCAGGGTATGCTTGATCATATTTTATACATGCTTTTGCTTGAGAAGACAAAATCAATCTTGAGAGAAATGGCCAGATGGCCATCTGAGTGAATGTGTAGCTGAACGTCAACCAGTCTCTGTCATGCAATGTTGTGTTCTGTATTTGTAGAATCTAGACTCATGTCCTTGCTATTTTCGTTCAGAGTGACTCACGCTAATGTACATTACTTGAGAGAAGAGAGACTTCCTGTTTTAGTTCCCTTGGATACCTCAAATCAGTCCATGATGAGTGTGGCTTAGTTGCAAATGTCATATACATTGCAGCTGCGGGCACAACGTTGCCCGTGACATGCCATGCAATAAGTTTATTGTAAACATTATGTCTGAGGAGAGTATTGTGCACCAGTCCAAAGTGACTAAAATCAGCACGGTGTTGCTTCAGTGCCAGTGCCGCCACTCCAAATGCGTGTAGTGGTGGACTGCCCGAGGTGTCAGCACTAGTACTTCACAGTCCGCCACTACAAAACAAGTTGTTTCAGATAACCTCTGAGCAAGCTGACCTTGGGTTCGTTGCTGCTTTGTCCAAGCTTGTAGAGCTGCTTCGATGCATGCAGAAGTGAAACAGCAACGACTTGTGCTCATGCTTTCAGGCTGGTTCAAAATGATCACGTGTGACTTTTTATTGGACAGGACAACAGACTGAACGCTTCAGCAGCTCTGCCTAGCTTCGTCAGCTTTCTAACGTGACAGTGTTGCGGCTGGCAGAAGCCGTTGGCAGCAGCTTCATCAGCTGGCTTGGAAGCCATGACGGTCTTCAAAAGCAGCTTTGCTCTCCAGTTCAGCGCCACGCAAAGTATTGGCAGTTTGCTGTTCACAGCAACACACAAGTTTCTGCTGCTGCAGCTTGTTGCCGTCTGCTCAGCAGGTCAGCGGAACGCAGCCACCCACTTAGCCGCCGTTGCTTTTTCGCTTCCACCGAGTGTTCGCGACTGCAATGAAGGCGATAGCACTTGCTCCTTGTGTTCTTCTGTTGCTCTCCTTTACGCTAGCTCACGCGACAAGAGAGTTGAAATCAGGTAAATCAAACTTAAGCTTTGAATGAACAGAACGCTTGCACGCACCGTGATTGCATAGGCCTAGGACGCCGCTTGTGATGCCTTTCACCTGCGTGGTCGGCCGCATTGCAGCATGCACTTTGATGCACGCTCTGAAAGAAGGCACGGGGTGTTGCCTTGCCTTGCTGCATACCAGCAAGCTAGCCGCCCTTCAAGCTGTCGTTTATACAGCCCTGGCACGGCCAGTTGGTGACCGCGAGTGGTAATTATAAGCCGTGCCTTCGTGTGCAGATACTGCAGCAGGCCAAGCGGTAGGGTCAGGCCCCAAGAGACACCTCCTGGGCTACAACTACTACGGCTACCACAACTACCATGACTCCAGCTCAGCATCAGCTGCAGCTTCCGCCAGTGGTGGTGATGCCTCTGCAGCTGCTTCAGCTGCATCCTCAGGTAGCAATTTTGCAAGTCCATGCGCTGTTTGCCTTGTTTGTCAACAAGCCTCAGCTTTTTGCATCTCATAGCATACATGCGCAGTCAATGCAACAGGTTGTTGCTGAAAGTGTTCAGCATCCGTCAGTAGTGGTAGTGATACAACCATCATGCTTGAGTTGTGAAAGCATAGACATGTCTGGTGCAGGAGGGTATGATGGCTACTTCAAGCACTCAAGTGCTGCTGCTGCCTCTGCTGCTGCCAGCTCAGGTATTTATTCCATACAAGTTGTCCTCAACATGCTGTGAGTCTGTGTAAACAGTCTCAAGGATGGCCTCCGCTTTGCAATGCGTGTTGTGCCATTTTGCAGACGCTTGCTACATCATGTAAAGCACATGTCACTGGTAGCATCAAAAGCCTGACATGTGATCAAAAAGCCAGAGCTCCTTGGTGACTACACACATGTAGCCTTGAGAATCATTGATGATACTTGCAGATGATTACGACCATGGGTATGGCAGCAACTACAACCATGAGTATGGGCGTGGCTACTATGGGGACAACGAGGGCAACTTCCACCACAGCGGCGCCTCTGCTGCGGCTGCTGCCTCTTCTTCAGGTGGCGGCTCTGCAGCTGCTGCAGCAGCTTCTTCCGGCAAGAGGCACCTGCTTGGTGATGGCTACACTTACTACGGCTACCACAACTACCATGACTCCAGCTCAGCATCTGCTGCAGCCTCTGCAAGTGGTGGTGATGCTTCTGCTGCTGCCTCAGCTGCCTCCTCAGGTGACGCTCAGCAGCTTATCACTTTGTTACGCAGGCTATCATAGTATCATAATGCTGTGGTGATCTTCCTGTTTGAGAGATGTTATCAGCATGATCATCATGTGGGTCTCTATCAGCAAATTGCAGCAAATAAAAGTGTTGAAAGTGCTGCTTGCTGATGATTACAATCATGTATATATAGCCAAGGATGTGGTTCTCCCCCTGCAAGAAAGTCTGACTGCCTTCACTCATTTGCTGCTGTGCATACCTTGCAGGTGGGTACGATGGCTATTTCAAACATTCCAGTGCTGCTGCTGCCTCTGCTGCCTCCAGCTCAGGTAATGTTCACTATCTCTCTGTCTCTTATGCTGTCATGTGCATCATGACATGATTGATAAGCTGCCATGTGCAATACACACAACAGTGTATACCTGTCTGGCAGGCCTGCTTTGTGCTGACTTTCTTGGCTGTGCGCATGCTGCACATGCGATGCTGATGAAATTGTGATGGCTTTGCAGATGACTACGACCATGGGTATGGCAACAACTACAACAATGAGTACGGGCGTGGCTACTACGGTGACAGCTATGGCAACTTCCACCACAGCGGTTCCTCTGCAGCTGCTGCTGCCTCTTCTTCAGGTGGTGGCTCTGCAGCTGCAGCTTCAGCTTCTTCTGGCAAGAGGCACCTTCTTGGCGATGGCTACACTTACTATGGCTACCACAACTACCATGAGTCCAGCTCAGCATCAGCTGCAGCCTCTGCCAGCGGTGGTGATGCTTCTGCTGCTGCCTCAGCTGCATCCTCAGGTAAACTCTAGCCATTGCTTCACTTTCTGTTCTTGCAAATGCTGATGTTGTCTGAAGGGGTGTGCTATCTGAAGTATCTACTCACAAAGCTTGTTTCTTATTGTATGCACAAGCTTTGTGGGTGCAAGCACTGTAGCTGTAACACTTCTTGCCTACAATGCAGCTTTGCGCTTGAGGGGCATACCCCTTCATGCACAGTCCATATGTATTAGGCCTTATGCTGAAACCCAGCTTTCTGTACCCATTCTATACCCATCCTCATTTGCTGCTGTGTGCAATGCAGGTGGGTATGATGGCTACTTCAAACACTCGAGCGCTGCAGCTGCCTCTGCTGCGTCCAGCTCAGGTATGTTTTGCCACTTCTTGTCAATTGTTGTTGCTCAGTGTCCTGTCACCATATGATGCACGATGGCACAACAGCGAGCCTCAGTCATACCAGTGAGCAGCCTGTACCAAAGTTCCTCCATCTGACAGTGGTCTGCACATCTTCACAATGCGCTGCCTCATAGTATATTCACATAAAGCTGACAAAATGCTGTTGGCCATGCAGATGACTACGACCATGGGTATGGCAGCAACTACAACCATGAGTATGGGCGTGGCTACTATGGTGACAGCTATGGCAACTTCCACCACAGCGGCTCCTCTGCAGCTGCTGCTGCCTCATCTTCAGGTAGCGGCTCCGCAGCTGCTGCAGCAGCTTCCTCTGGCTGACCAGCAGAGTACTGCCACATGAACAATGACATGAAATCTTTGCTGTTATCAAAGCACTTTTCAGCAGCGCAATAATGGACGTATGAGGCATAGCTTGCAAGTACTTCTCAGCTACAGAAACTCTTAGGTAGATAAGAAATGCTTCTGGTGTTCCACTCAAGCCAACTAAGCCTAGCTCAGGCTGTGAAACTCTGTGTACCTATGACCCACCCTTTGGTGGTGAGGCAAAGTGTCAGCAGCTTGGAGTGCATGCTCGTTAACCTCACAGAAGCCTTTTCTGATCAAGTGTGCTGATAGGCCGTAACTGTAGATGTGAGTTTTGAACTAGTTGCAGACCACTCTTGACATGTACTACCCCACTGTTGGAAGCTTGTCATGATGTGCAAGCTCAGAAATCTCGATGTAATGAACTGCAATGCTGAATGATGACTCACCAGCACTAGGTACAGTACAGTACCAGGTACAGCACCAAGCACCAGGTAAGTAAGTTTTCCAAGTCCTATGCTTGTGCTGCACCTTTGTTGATATAAAATCTGAGAGGTTCAAATAATATTTACGTGTGAACGCCCAAAGGTATGATTCTCTGGTCCAAGCTGAGGCGTTTAGAAGTAGGGTGACCGAATGCACGTCCTGTCAATTAGGCCCTGCACATTTGTTTTCTATCATGCCACCGGAGCCGAAAGCTATTGAGATAGTTGCATACCGTGTATGGATTGTCACAGTCGTTGTGCAGCAATGTGCAACGCCATTGTTTGCAGAAGCCATACAACAGCTGAGTAGTGGTAAATTGTATTGTCACACATAGCCACATCAGGTCAGCGCCCATCGCATGCATCAAGTACATGATTTTGCGTCCATGCGCGCAGCACTTCCAGCTTTCATGGCATGTCAATGTGTTGCCTGGGCATGGTCTGGTCTATGTTATAACAGGCACACTGCGTTGCCATTGGTCGAACAGCAAGCAAGCGCATGCACACCGCTACATATTGTTTCTGTAAGGAAAAACAAAAGTAAAGCTATTTCGTTCGGTCAGTTCGCAATGCATCACTCCGAAACATTGGCAGGGCAGTAGATGACCATTTGTCCCTATTGCTAAGCACGTTTATGATGACTGCAGCCATGATGGTAAATGGCAGCGCCACAAGCCACTTCAGCAGCTTGGCATATTGCATGTGGAATGATAAGCTGAAGTCATGGACAAATGACAGCTTGTCCTCATCCCACATCTCGAGATGTATGGTGCCTGTTGATCTGGTGGTGGGGCATGGCACTTCCAAAGTGTATACTCCTGGCAGTGCATATGAGTCAGTCATCCCAATGACAGGTGCCTCCCCCCGCCCAATGACTGCAGCTGTCAGTCCCTGCACCAACAATTCATCAGGTGGGCAACAATGCTTGTGTGGCATGCCACTACTGCTGCCGACCCATTTTGCAGGTGAAACTATTGCATGCAGAGGCCCTTGATTGCACGAGCAGATAGCTTTTCCTACGCATGCACCATGCCTGCTGCACACACTGCTGCAACGCAAAGGAATGCTGAACTCAAGACCAAAAGCCTGAAACCCGACAGACTAGCTTATGCCATTGAATGCAAAAGCTCAACAACAAGCATCTGCAGAGTTCAAGTATACAGTACAGCCAGGCATGAGTAAGCATGAATGACACCATATCTGGGTACAAGCATCCCTGACTTGTACCTGCAGGGTCAGATACACTGTGTAAGGGCCCCTCTGCACCCTATTGGGGTCAACCTCCCCCTCCTTCACAGGCCCCGCAAGCACACCAAAGCGGCGGTCCACAATCTCAAAGCGGATCTTCAACCGTTGGCCGGCCACGTCACGTGGGGCCCGGGTCTCTGCTGTCGCAGCAATGCCTTGCCAGTTCCAGCGCGCTGTGAAGCAGTTCACTCCATGCACCTGCACCACATCACCTCTGAGCCCCTGATAGGGAGATTGAGGAGGTTTTTCATGTACTGTCACATGTAAACAGCTGGGTGTTGTGAACTAAATGGACACAAGGCAGAACAGTGCCCCACCATACAGCATCAAACACAGGACCCTGTCCTGTGACCCCCCTCCCCCCCTTGGGGCCCCACTTCCAGGAGAAAGACGCAATTTTTGCAAACTCCTCTACAGTTCAGGTGTCTACTGCCATGACCAGGTTCTGACTTCAGCGCATGGCACACAGCAGGTGCTAAAGCAAAAATCTGGTTGAGGCAATATACAGTGGAAGCAATGCAGATCACCATTGTGTAGTTTGCTCGAAACTGTGGTAGACAATGTAAAATGAATCAGCGCCCTTTTGTTTTTTTTGTATACAGTAGTGCTGCAGCAGGCGGGCATGCAGCCTGACAACCTCAAAAGTGACACTTTCAAAGTGCTGCTGTTGCATGAGCTCTTTTCAAGGGGGATCTGATCAGTCTTTTGGGGACAACAGGATCCCAGCAGGCTGTGTTTATAGTGTCCCGATAAGGTGAGTGAGCATGTCTTACCACAGATGTCCAAGCTTTCATGGGGTGGTAGACAGCAGAAGTCTCCAAGGCGTAGACGTTGCCGTTCATGGTGGACACCAGCAGGTCCATGTGGCCATTGTTGTCCAGGTCATCTGCCAGCACCATGCTGTAGGACTGCTCACCAATGTCCATGGTGTCTGCACACCCTGTACAATAGCCACTGGTTTAAGTTCAGATGATGGGAGCAGAAATTGCATTGCTTTGCACTTTGGGGGTGGGGTCGAGCCTCGCGTGAACTTACTGAAAACAGCAGAATGGTTTTGAAAATGGCGCAGACCGGCTGAAACAGAGGAGATGCAAGTTGTGGTAGTGCAACAGATCACTGGTGACATAGCACAGCACAGCACAGCACAGCACAGCACAGCACAGCACAGCACAGCACAGCACAGCACAGCGCAGCACAGCACAACACAGCACAGCACAACACAGCACAGCAGCAGAACGCACCTGAGATACCATCTACCATGTACAGGTGGCCATCAAACGACATGACCACAAGTTGCTGACTCAGCCCCTGACTCAACTGAGTGATGAGCACCGAGGCAGCAATACGGCCGTGGGTTTTGAACGGAAAGTTTGGAATGTCGAGGCCTGTCTTGCCAGAGACTGCATAAAGATAGCCGGAGGTGGTGCCAAACACAACCTCCAGCTCACCATCTCCGTTGACATCACCAAATGTCACCGCCTGCACCACCAGTGCACATGGTTCTGAGGCAATCAGCATCACATGGCATCTTTGCTGATGCCATGGTAAGCTTGCTACACCAAATGCTCATTTAAGTCACATCAAGATGAGGTCATGTACAGAGCTCAGCAGCTGCTGGACATCTGCTTGACATGCAGAGTCATGCGGAATGTTTGTGAGAAGAGTGTCAAAGCATGTGCAATTTGTGCTGTGTAACATCCTGCCAGCAGTCATGAGCGTGACCAAAAGTAGGGCATCAAGCACAATAGCTGTAGCAGCTGAAGCCAAAGCGGGTTATGATCTTTCAGCCCATCAGACAAGCTGGTCCAGCCTACATGCACACAAGCTATATGGTTTCAGAGCATAAGCAAACCTGTTCAGCAAAGCAAAAGTGACAGCATGACATGCAGCTACCTGCACACAATGCATCATGCAGCATGCAGGTGTTGCACAGATCTTGCTGTGAGCTGCGCACTGCTGTGGACGCCTTATAGGGATGCGCAAGACAGATTGCTTTGGAGAGACAAGACTTGTCTTGCACATACCTCGCTCATCATGAGCTGAAAAGCGTTTTAACCATTATTACTATTATTGTTATGTTGGAAGGGTGCAGACCTGTGCCACAAGGCTGGCCACATGTCTCTCCCACAGCTCCTCTGCCTTTGCATTGAAGGCGGCCACGTTCCCATTGGCATCAGCTGCCACCACCTCCACAAATCCATCCCCATTGATGTCCCCAACAGCCACTTGGGCTTGGATGTCACCCATCTGCAGAGGCCACCCGGCCATGCTACGCCCCTCACAGTCTAGCACATACAAGAAGCCCTGCACACACAACCAGGTGTGCTTCAGGTGGGGATCTGCCCTACAGCCCAACACTTTCTGATGGCTATTTAGAGCATATCTTTTTTGCTATAGCAATACCAGACAGAGGAAATTTTGCAAAAAAATCATATTCTCCTCTTACAAACCTTACTGTTTTGTTTCATTGCATACAACAAAACAAAGTGCATGTAAGAATGCAAGCATGGCTCATAGCAGAAGCACAAACAGTGTGTCGTGCGATACAATAATGCTGTCTATGATCTGACCAGCGATCAGTCAGAGAGCAGGAGGTAAAGAGACACAATGCAGAGCAGGGTAGACAGCACAGCACTGTACAACACAGTGCAACACAGCTGAAATAGCACAGCACAGCACAGCACAGCACAGCACAGCACAGCACAGCACAGCACAGCACAGCACAGCACAGCACAGCACAGCACAGCACAGCGCTGCGCAGCGCAGCACAGCACAGCACAGCACAGCACAGCACAGCACAGCACAGCACAGCACAGCACAGCACAGCACAGCACAGCACAGCACAGCACCGCACCGCACAGCACAGCACAGCACAGCAGAGCACAGCACAGCACAGCAGACCCACCATGGATGTGCCAACAACGATTTCCATCTTGCCATCTCTGTTGAGGTCCACCAGGGTGGGTGCTGAGTACATGTATGCCCTGTACTTGGTATGGTCAGTGGACAGGTCCAGGTGCTGCTGCCACCTCAGATTCCTGCTGCGCAGGTTGAAGACAACAATGCCTCCACCAACATACTGGCTGATGTCCACATCTTTGGGCAGTGTCTTTGCTCGCCCCTGTGGTGAAGCACTTTGGTTAGTGCATGAGGCTGCTGAATTGTGCGTGCCTTCTGGGCGGCAAAGACAGCTTGCTAGAGTGGTTTCTCTGGCGTAGTGACCTCAAAGTGCAGCAGGTGAGACGTAGCAAGGCAAACAAGGCACTATGCCAGGCTGATTAATGATCTTGATTGGATTGTGCGATGAATGCTATGCAGTATGTGTACTTGGACAGTGTCTCTGCGGCATGATGCATGCATGTGCAAATGCAATCATGCATGTATTACTCAGCGCTGTAAAGTCAGCCTGCTTCTGGCATGCAGAAGTCTCATGCAAGCAGCATTGCCACATGTACAAAGGACTTTGATAGATATCTATATGGTGCATACCGGACGGCTGTATTGGTCTCTGTCAAAGAAGTATGACACTGCAATGACCAACTCCTCTTGACCGTCCCCATCAATGTCAGCAATGGCTGGGTTAGCTAGAATATGGGGGTCCAGCCACACATGACCCTTGTCAGGTACCCGGGGGGGTCGGAAGAAAGAGTCCACCTCCCAGCCGTGCTCAGTGCGTACTTCATCGTAGTCCCCATGCAATGAAGGGGCATCGTCCAACAGGTAATCATCATACCTGCATAAAGAAGAACAGACAGCATAGTTGCAGCCTTCGGTGAACAAATCACCATCTCTGATGATAGTCAGTGACAAGTGCATGGTGCTTGGTTGAGGCCATGAAGAGCATACACAGAGCATGCCTGTCATTGCAACTGCCACGTTGTAATGAGCATGCATAGCTGTCAAAAGCCTTTGCAGACACGCAAGGCATTCTTGTCAGGGCGCACTGACACTATCAGCAACAGACATCTTGAATTGGACCCCATCACTTGTGTCAAATCAAGTAGGAATCGAAGCCTGCTGTATCAATTGAAGAAACGACAAAATAGTATTCAATACAATTAGATGCAGGTGGAGGTGCACCTGTTGTCAAATCGGCCTCCCCACTGCGGCGGCCCTCCCATCATGGCGGCCATGGCATGCTCATGTGTCTTGTCAGCAGCCTGCTCAACAGTCAGACCAGCAGCAGCTATGCCTGCCCCTGCTTGCCCTGCCTGTTGCTGCTGCTGCTGCTGCTGCTGTTCTTGTGAAGCTGAGCCTTGTTGTGGCTGTGGACTTTCAGTCTCTGCAGCCTGCTGTTGCTGTAGACTCTGTTGATGCTGTTGTTGCTGCTGCTGCTCCTGAGAGTGATCTGTCCCTGCTTCAAGCTGCTGCATCTGCTGCTGCTGGAGATCTTGCTGGTCAACAGTTGGCTCCTGCTCAGTCTGCTGAGCGATGTCATTAGCCACTGATGCTGCAGCGTCTGTGAGCTCAGCCTGCCTGTCAGCAGATGGCATTGGTGACAACCTATGAGGTTTCTTGGAAGAGCAGCCTTGCATGGACGAGAATTGCTCAACAGGAATGGGTTCGAATGCAGGCCATCAACGATAAAAACGCATGCACATGTTGGTCCCCAGCGCTTGTCCTGCATGCCTCTGCAGGGTTGGTGTGTAAGCCTTGCATGGGTGAGAAACAAGTCATGTTTGGTTGCATCTGTGCTTGTCATTGTGCAGAAATCCAAAATAGTTGAGCGCGCAGATTCTGGTACTCACACAGCATCTGCATCCTGAGATGAATCCACCAACAGATGCCGCCGGACAGATTCTTGCTGTGAGACTGCATCATTTGCTGCTGGTGTTGTTGTCTGCTGCTGCTGCTGCTGCTGTGTGCCACGAAATTGGACCCGTTTAGAAAGGTCCCTCAGATCCTGCAAACATCTCAGATCTTATACATGCTGGCAGTGCAGATGATTGCTGACTCCACAGTTGATGGCTCTTTGGGAGCAGGGCATCTATTCTCAATGATGGCAGGTAGATCTTGGCAACACAGCAGGGAGGAAGATGCAGATATGAGGCAAATTTACCTCATTGTCTTCAAGGGCTTGGGCATCAGCAATGTTGCCAACATCGGGATGGCTGTGATCAGTAGGATCGGGGTTCAGGCCTTCAAACCAGTCCTTGCGCACTTTCAGGGGGGGTACAAAGAAGCTGTGCGCCAGTGAAAGGGCCTCTCCCTGCATCAATACAGGAGATGTCTGGCTGCTTGATGACTCTCATGCACATGGCTCAGCAGCAAGCAGACTTCACAGTTCAATAGCTGAAGGTGCATTTGATTCTTACAGTGTCTTTGAAGGCCAGCACATCACCATCATACGTTGCAATCAGGATGTCCTGTATGCCGTCAAAGTCGATGTCGAACAGCAAGGCTGATGTGTGCAGTGCAGACTGGTGCTGTCCTTCCCAGTCTGTTGCTCGGGCGCCGTCAGCTGCGTCCAGCACCTGCGTGACAACAGGTTGCAAATGAGCACATTGCAGATTGGCGGAAACACGTTGGTTGGGCAGCGAGCGCTGCATACCTCAAGCTGATTGACGAAAGCAGGAACTATGATATCTTTGTGCGCATCACTGTACAGGTCGGTGATAGTCGGAGTGGCGTATATGCTAGAGGAGACCTCGGTCGTCCACTTCAGCTGTACGTTTTGAGGACAAAGGCTGTCGCCTGGTTCTTCGTCACTGCATGCACACTCTATCGACTTTCGCGCTCCTTCTTGCCAGCTCAATGCGCTTGCGGACTGTCGCACCTCAGCAGCCGGTTTTCGTCCTGTGTAGCTGCGCGTTTGAGAAACTTGTTTTTGTGCGACTTGACTTGGTGATCACCAGCAATCGGGTCGCTCAGTTGAGCAGCGATGGAGCTGTAGAGGAGTGCGAGCACAACAGCTTTCAACACTTGCATCCCATTTACACTGCAGCGGCAATGGCTTTGACACGAAGTTTGATCAGAGGTGCAGTGAAAGCCGAGAACAGTGCGCAGATGAACGAAAGGGGCGAGGGCAAAGCTGAAGGGCAGTCGTGAACAAGCCCCTAGCTATAGCAAAATTTCTGACTTCAGATTCTCACAGCAGGGCACGATAGGTCAAACCGGAACATCGGCAGAAGCGCGAGTATAGCTGGCACATGACACAGATCACAACCAAATAGACCGATTGGTGATAGCTCTGTGTCAGCAACCTGGCTGCAAATTTTGCTCGTCGTTCTCAAAGGTGCCTAGACTTCTCAATGAAAGCTAGCTGACAGCAGGCGCAGCCCGAGGGAGCGCGCTTGCCCTTGGTCATTGCTGACCGAAGTTCGCTGTCACACGCCAGCATGGTCACGCAAGCTCGTCAAAGCTAGCGGCAGGCTTGAACGTCTGTTGTTGAGATCGCGCTATGGCAAGCTTTTCGGAAGACCAGGTGGACCTTTGTTTGGGAGAACTGGTGCAAGACGTGGCTGAAGACAGCATTTCCGCCGCTGAGGTACAGCGCCGGGACCACTAGCTTCTCAAGCGTGCATCTCAAGTGTGGTGGCAACACACTGACATACACTCTGCTTGCTAGGCTGCTGCAAGTTGGGCTCAGGCCAGTGCAGAGCTTGACAGGCCAGGGCAGAGCGAAGACAGTCCACAAGCAGATGTTCCTGTAAATGACAGTAGCTCAGCGTCATATGCCAGGCAGACATCTCGAAGGGATGCAGATCCTGATGCAGACGTACCGCAGTCAGAAGAGGCATCTGAAGCAGGGCTGTCTGTGCAAGCAGGCGCCTTTCAAGCAGCAGATGATACTCTTCCAGACACAGAACAGCCTGCAGGAGACTTTGCAGCACAGCAGCCCACACAAGATACAAGCCCACGAGCATCTGCAGATGTGCTGGTGGAATCACCTGCTGGTGCAACAGACATGGCTGCAACAGATGCAACTGATGCACCCACTCAGGCCGACAGAACAGCAGCAACACTGTCCAAAGAGCTCAGAAAATTGCAGGCCGAGTCAGCAGTTTTGCAGGAGCACTCTCGCCGGCTGCAAGAGAAGGCTGCTGTCATCCAGCAGCAACGGACCTCTGTTGATCAGGTGGGTTGATACAGGGCAATCTTCAGCTTGCATGGAGCGCGCCCATTGTCCATTGGCATCTGCTTGTGCCACATGTGATCGTTTTGGAGTCTGCATTTCTGCTGTAGGCAGATCTGTATGACCAAGCATTGCAACGCTGCCTCAAGATCCACAATTTGTGGAACACAGCACAATCAAAGTAGTCATGAAAATGTGTGTTTACTATCTGGAGGGAATGCTTGTCCTGCATGTGCAAACAGACAGTACACACTCTAATTTCACGCATGAAGTCACCTTTCACTGCGTAGACCTTTTGTTCTCCTCTGAACACAAGGCAAAGGAACAGTGCAAAACACCAGGAGCTGCACATCACGTGCATCAACCAGCTCATTGAGCAACACAGGCACACATTGTTTGCTGCCTTCACAGGGAAAGCAAGGGCAGGAAGGGTTCAGGCGGCAGTCTTCAGCGCAGTCTGAGTCTGAGGCAATGCCATACAGTGGCGGCATAGAAGGTGAAAAGGAGGCGCCATACCAGTACAGCAGTGACACCAGCCTGCCTGTTCAGGATGGGGGCCTGCAGTGGAGCATTGGGGGTGTCCCCTTGCAGCAGCAGCTTAGGTATTCTGCTTGCTTTATTGTCAGACTGTTGCCATCATGGTCATTATCAATTCTGCTGAGCATCTGTCGTTGAACCCAAGAACCTTAAAAGCAAACACAGGTCGAGCCCCACTTAAGGGACTGGCATCCCCAGTTACAGAACTCATCCTTTTGCCCAAACTCCCCTCTGTTCAAGGCATGCAATGTGGGTGCATGCTTGGTAGTTGCTTTGAGTGGCATGACACACACATTTTTGCTGGCTTCACGAATGGCATGGTCCCAAAGCTTTGTGGCTGTTCAATCAGCTTATGAGCTGTTCCCTATCATACAGCCTTCTGCAAGCTATTGAAACACAAGACAAAGCAATTGTGGTTTTGTTCTGACAGGATGCTGACATCGGATAATGGCATGGGGATGGATGAGCAGGCAGCAGAGCAGGGCCGCTCCAGTGGGGGCTCAGATGCCCCCCAGGGGCTGCAGTGGGGCACAGGCCCAGGGCCCGCACCTATCAGCCCTACAAAGAAGAAGAGTCTGTCTGGTGCCAAGGCTGCAAAGGAAGCACAGGTTGGCTTTTCATTGGGTACATGCAACATTGATCCTGGGAGCCAAAAGCAGAATGCCACTCGGGCAGTATGATGCAGTGCTGTCAGTCTACTTGCCTGAGCTGCTTGATGCATGCGTTTATGAAACTTTGGTGGCAGCAACAAATGCCCGACTGCTGCAGCACACAATGCATACAACAAGCGCCCAATGCAAGCATCAAGCGCGCTATGCTTGCCATGAGCCTTGTTTGTACACGTTGCATAGAGTCGTGCAAACCTCCACCAGCTAGGTCTACAATCTGTGGCCTTACACTGCATGAGATCTGAAGTTACTGACAGATGTGCGCTGCATATGCCTGCACGCTGCGGCACAAGCCAGTGTGCTAGCTGCTTCTCACTTGCAGGCAACAGCGATGTTGCAAAGAATCGTGCATGAAATGACAACCCCAAGGCAATGATCTTTGTGTTGCAAGTGAGGCTGCTCTCTGCAGGTCATCACCAGTGTCAGTACTAGAGCGCAGAAAGATGCACACAGCAAAAACAGCCAGCACTTCATGCATGCAGAGCTCTGCTGCCAAGTGTAGGCCACAGACCTTGCATTGTGTAATGCAATGCATGCAGCAGGCAGACCTGTGATCGATGCCTTCACTGCTTTGCTGCTGGCATGTAGGCTACAGGCATCAACAGTGTTGGGGCTCTGCACGATGCACGCAGCAAGCAGGTTCCTCAGAACCCCCTGAGGACCCGCAAGGCCTCTGTGGGGCAGGCTGCCAACCCTGTCATCAGGCAGCAATCTATCTCACACCAGGCTCAAGCCAAACAAGGCCGCCACTTTGCAGGTGCTTTGCAGCTTCTCTACACTCCTTGATGTGGTGGCTGCCATGTCATCAAATGATGGCAGTGTTGGTTTCACAATCAAGACCATTGCAGACCAAGAATAGCTGCACATGTGCTGCTACTGCCACACAAATGTATGTTTCACAAGCATGGGCATGTGTGTGGCATCTATACAAAGATAAACACAGACCATTCAAGAAAGGGCAACTCTTACAGAGCATGCAATCTTTAAATGCACATGCATATGAGAAGAAACACATGTTCGGAGACCTGTGGTCTGCAATGTGTTTGACCTGTGTTGTGCAGACACTCTGAGGAAGCATGGTCAGCAGCAGGGTGGGGCAAGTGATGGTTCACCCCAGGCCCAATCTCCAGACCCCCAGCAGGAGCCATTCTACCCCAACAGGGTTCTTGCTGATCTGTATGGCAGCAGTCTGGCCTCCTCTAAATCAGAGCCTAATGGTGACATCATCCTGTCCTTTGTTTACACAATTATCAAGGCCTAACTCACCAACGGTTGTTTCTCAAAGGCCCAGCAGTCTTTGCTCAAGAGATTCGTTCAGACCCCTGTCTTAACAGCCACACTGCAACCACCATTGCCCAATGAGTTTCAGGCCCAACAAGTTTCAGGAGAAAGAAATTGGTGCTGTGTTTGAGGCATGCACATCACTACAACTCAACCAAGCTCATGTGTGTTCCCATGCCCTGACAAGAGCTGCAGGATTGCATGGAAGGCTGCTCCAAGGGGCATGGGGTAACATCTTCAACCCATATGCACAAAGTAGCATGGAGCAATTTGACCTGACCTAAAGCATGTGTTATGGCAGGCTTGTACGCTCAAGGGACCCCCAAGGGGGGCTACCCCATGCAAGCTGTAGCAGGGCCCCCCAAGGCAGCCAGTGTGCATGAGATGGATATGTCACCTTCCCAGCCAGGTGCCACCAAGCGGCGTGGTAAGGCAGGGCGTGATCCCACATCAGCCCCAGGGCCATACGGTCAGAACTGGGGCAACCCCGGAGCGCCCTTCATGGGCATGACAGGTCAGATGTTGCCGTGTGTGAATGGCCATGTTGTTTGGCCGAGTATTCTCACTTGCAATACTAATGCCACTGTATGCATATGCTTTGTGTCCTCATGTTGCCTTTGTCCTATGACGATGGAGTACATGTCGACTACGGCAGCAGAATGGCCAGCTGTCAGGCTGACACAATGACATGCACCATGGTTCATGACTGATCTTGAATCATGACTGATCTTGAATGTGCACTTTCAAGCTTGCAGCAGTTGATGCTGCCAACAGGAATTGTGTGTGCGTAAGATGGCGGAGTGGTGTCAGCCCTGATTATGGTCATGCAACGCTACCTGATAATGACTCATCAAGGAGTCACAGCTAACATTCACATGTCATGTGAGAAAGAAGCTGCGTCTTGAGTCTTGTTGCTGTTGGTGTAACTGTATCACCTCTGTTGCTGCAACTGTACTATCTGTGTTTGCAGGTGGGCCAGGTATGCAAGCAGGCATGATGCAGGCAGGCCAGGGCATGATGGGTGGCATGTACAACCCTCAGGCTATGGCCCATCTGCCACAGCTGGCACAACCTCAGATGGGGCTCAACATAATGGGGTATGGCCAACCCATGGGGCCGCAGCAGGCGTTTGGGAATGTAAATCCAGCACAAGGTATGACAGTGACAAATCTACTTGCTTGGTTTTAGATCCCACTTGTTTGCGCAACTTCTAGCAATATAGTGCTGCATGCATCATGTCACAAAGACCTGCCGGGAAATGAATCCGGCTGAGTGACAGAACTGTTAGCAATAGTATGTAGTGGCAAGCTTGTGTGCCAAGTGTACTGTTTGTTGTACAGGTGCAGGTGCAGGTATGTTGCAAGGAAAGGCTAGCAGACGCAACTTGGGAATGACTCGTCAGGCAGGCAGCGCTCTCAAGATTCCAGCAGGCAATCCCATGATGGGGGCCCAGCCAATGCAACAAGGCAACTTCACTGATGCCTTTGGGCAAATGCCTTATGGCGGCTCTCCAATGGGCACCATACCTGGCTTCCCTATGCAATATGCCCCTCAAAATGGGGCTTTTGCGGGACAGGCCCAGATGATGCCGGGGCAGTACGGTGCATTGCCACCTGTAGGCTACCCTGCAATGCCAAATGCAATGCAAAGTGGCACGCATGGTGGCGTGCATGGAGGCATGCATATGGGCAGCATGCAGAACACCAGCAGACAGCACAGGAAGGCTCGCATGCCTGCTGGACAGACAAATTACATGCAGCAAGGGGGTGCACCATACGCAGCGGCTCTACCGATGGCGCATGCTACACATCAGCCTGCTGGTTATCATCCTCAGGGCATGCAGGGCATGAACTACCCAGCAATGCAGCAGCATGCAGATGCCGTGCAGCAGTTTCAGATGCAGCAGTATCAACAGATGGAAGCCAGCGTGATGCAGCAGGTGCAACAGAAGCAAGAGCATGCTTTGCTGAAGTACGGCAACTTTGAGAATGCGCAATACAGACAGCAAGACATGCAGTCTCGACCGGAGTTTCGTACATACTAGCTTGCAGCCTTCAAAGCGCTGCTGTTGTCACAGTGCTAAAAACATGGTGAACCATGGTACATAAGCTGTTTGCTTCTGCAACCAACCATATAGCAATCCTGATCGGCTGAATAGGTTACAGGCTGTCGCGTACCGTACTGATAATGCTGACAACTCTAGTACATCTCTGTGCATGACGTAGGGCAACGTATGCTTCCACACCACCGTGACCCTTGATATTCAGCATCAGTAATGCCACTACAACATATGCTCGTGTGGTTGCCTGGCTGCTTGTACATGGACATGCATCGACTGCTGTATGTCAAGCTGATCTTGTTTGGCGCTCATGGAGCTGTTGCAATTGAATCTCCGCAACCAATACCGAAGTGTTATGCAGCTTCATACATTGATGCATCACGTACATGGTACCTTATTGAAAATGTGTGCCATCTTATCAGTGATCACAGATTATGTCTTCTGAAGTAAATCGACGGCAATCATTAATACCTGCCTCATAATCTAGCTCAAGCTCATTACCTTGCAAGGCTACTTACACGTGAAGCTCTGCAGAGTGTCTGAGCCAGTGTTGATCCACTGTCAGCTGCTGCAGCTTTTGAGATGCAAAATGCACATCCTCATTACACTTGGGTGATTTTGGGCTGGCACAGAGCAACAGTACTACCATAGTATGCACATTCCAGGGGATTGTAACACAGTGTGTTGCTGCTGACCACCAGAGACCACACATATGGCACAGCACAGAAAAATCTTCTGGGGCGCCTGCTTCCTCATATGAGAAAGCACAGCTCCTCTTGATTAGACGACTGCCAACTGCTCAGCCTGGCAGGGATCCTGCCACCTGGCATGCCCCCTCAAAGGCTACAACCCAGCTTGCCAATGCAGCTGTGCATATGCAAGTTGTGGACTTTGCCTGATTCCTGGAGACATCAGATTTTGTTTATGTAACCGTGAAGATCAGGTATTGCTACAGTGGCAAAATGGCAGAATGGAGCTTGTGGAATTCAAATGGATATTAAGTGTTGTTGACTAGGGTAATGTGTGGCGCAAAGCGCCTTCAAAAATATGTGAATATGCCTTAGTGAGGAAACCACTCAGTTATCTTTAGTAAAAGGCGAAAGATAAATATGACACAGTGGTTACTTCGGCACTACAAGAGTTTCATCATGAAATCCATAATATATGCGACCGCATCGCCAAAAAGAATTAAAAAAAGTATGGGGTGCGCCGAACCCAAGAGGGCAGAGCAGGGTTTTTCACAGGTTAAATAAAACGTGTAACGGCTGCAAAGTTTAGAATCCTGCAGTTCTGCCTGAGCTTTCGCATGGAGCAGCAAGCAGCAGCCACCAGCCTAAGCTGTTGTCTGCTGCGCGGGGGCAAGGCCTTCCCCCAGCAGCAATGGCCGTCAAGGTCGTCGAGCTGAAGCGCATTGCGTATGACGCAGCGCTGATTCCCGCAGAAGGGTCGGAGATATGTGCTCAACTTGCAGCTCCAGCCAAGCACCAAAACAAAGACGCAGCTGGTCATGCGTTCCATGCGTTTGCTCTACGTCAAGCTGGACATGTTGGTGAGTTAACGTGCTGCGAATGCCAATGCCGTTGTTTCCCGCAAATCGCTTTGTATCAAGCCGTTGGGCAGCTGTCGGAAAGTTGCTTGCTACCTGAGATCACTGGTCTTTGCCCCTCTTAATTACAACCCTATCGTACTAACCTCCATCCGTCTCCAATCTTCCAGAACAGTTGCATGCTGCATAGTAGACTACATCGTTCCTGGCAGCAGCTGCCTGTGCACTTTTCCACACAGGATGTTATTCTGCCACATAGGCAGCATTGTGCATGTGCTCAGTTACACATGTGGTCAGCACAACAGTCAAAGAGCAACTGCTGAGACAACCTGTGGCATGCAGATGAGGTCATTGAAGATGAAGACAGTGCTGAGGCTGGTCCTGACAGACCTTCAACGCCTTCAGCGGATGAATTCTACTCTGCCAGGTACATCTAGCCGGTAGCCATTCTGCTGCAAAGTTGCGGGTTGAGCATGCCTGGCATTCCTCACAGCTCGTCAGACACTACCAAACCTGCCAAAACAATGAGCAAGTTGCAGTGACATCGTCAGCACAAAGTCACCCATTAGTTGTTGACTTGTTGCCATATGCCCTGGTATAGGTGGCAGCACAAAGGCAAGAAGAAGAAGCAGTCGGACAAGGAAGATCTGTATGCCCTGATTGGTCTGGCCAATGAGCGATGGACAGCCAATGACAACCAGATCAAGCTAGGTATGCCCTGCTGCACTACAGCATAAATCTGCATTGGCTAACTGCCCCATCTGCATCCTCTCCCAGGCTCTCGTGAAGACTGCATTGCAAAGCAGACACAGCAGCAGTGATGTACGCTGTTTGTGTATGATGCCTGTGTAGCAGCTTTGTGAACGTTGCTCCAGTCCAGGACTAGATGGGCAGATGTGCACAGACAGCAATACAACTGATATCATTGCATGCATCAGGTTGCATGCTTGTAAGCATTGCTGCATACAAGTCACTGGAAAGCTTTTCCCAGAGGGCCATCGGGGCGGACAATACGGTTGCCTTTGTCCTTGACGTGGGTTACATCAGGCTGGGTAACTCTGCCATGCATTTCTTGCCTCTTCTCGCCAGAGAACTCAGCACTGTGTGTGTATGTGCTGCAGCCTACAGGAAGACTGCGCTTGAGTACCACCCAGACAAGGCAGGAGCAGCAGTGGCTGATGAGGGCAAGAAGAAGGAGATTGAGGAGCACTTCCAGAAGATCCAGGATGCCTACGAGACCCTTTCTGACCCAGCTAAGAGGCGCGAGTATGACTCCACCGACGACTTTGATGACACCTTGCCCAGCACTGCCCACCCAACCGAGTTCTTCAAGGTCAGTCAGCACTTCACATCCTCCCTACATACCTTGCTATCATACCAATACATACCCTCATGCATTGTCTTACACAATGCATCTGGTCAGGCCTGTCTTTGTGTACAGACAGACATCATTAGCCAGCACCAGGTGATATAGTCAGCAAGAACCTGCAAGAGATTCACATGCTAGTTATCTGAAGCCTATGCTGATGGCAGCTGTCCCGGTGTGACTCAAGCTGCACTTCGTGTGTTTGGGTTGGTCTTCACACAAAAGCATTCGCTGGCCTGTGACACAGCCGACAGCAGCTGCTATGCATGCTGCCAACAACTTGATTATCAGGTGTGGAAGAGGTATCATTCACCTGCACATGCAGCAGCCATTAGATTTGGTCGCGATTGGCCTATTGTACCCAAGGCACACCCTGATGGTTTGCCTGCATAAATGATTTTGCAAAGGGGCAAGGCCCCACCCCATGAGGGGGCATCGGCTGTTGTGATGCAGCAGCCATGCATCTGTGATTCAGCCAGGCTCAGATTTGAACAACAGGGAAGACCATCAGAGTGGCGTGTTCTCAGAGAAAAGTACTGCTGCCAAGCCACAGTCTGTGAAGGCAATGCTGTGTTATGGTGTAGGTGTTTGGGCCTGCCTTCAAGCGCAACAGCCGGTGGTCTGTGACACAGCCGGTGCCGGATGTGGGAGACGAAGAGACTGCTTACGCAGCAGTGGACAAGTTCTACGACTTCTGGTTCAGCTTCAAGAGCTGGAGGGAGTTTCCCCATGCAGATGAAGAAGATGTAGAGCAGGCTGAGAGCAGGGAGGAGAAGAGGTGTGCCTTTGGCTTTATACCAGCTGAAGGACTGCAACCTTGTGCAACATATGCTGAAATGCATGATTTGCTGTTGGGATTCAAGAAACAGCACATGTAGCAGCACCGAAACAGATGTTTGTGAGTGTGCGAGCAAAAACGGTGCTTTGGGCAGAATGACCATGCCAGTCTGATGCAGAGTGCCTGTCTTTCATGGCACATGCTGCCTAGCCTGACCATTTATGCAAGCACATTGCTCATCATCAAATTGGTGTTGTTGGTCATTCGTCAAAAGCATGTTCCTTAGCTGGCAGTGTTGTCTCAGTTCTGCTCAGTTCTTCAGCTGGCAACCTTTGTGTCTATTGTACAGGTGGATCGAGAGGTACAACAACAAGCTGCGGCAGCCAGCTAAGAAAGAGGAGGCGCGCCGCATGAAGCAGTTTGTGAATGATGCCTTTGCCCAGGACCCCCGCATACTGCAGCGCAGGGCAGAAGAAAAGGCTCAGAGGTGCACCCCCAAACTTGCCTGTTGCATCACTGACAGGCTCTGCCGGTTCTGTCCTTCCTCCAGAGACCGCCCTGTTGTGTTTGTAAAGGATCAATGCAAGTTCTCTGGCTATGCTTGAATGGCGAAATGCTGCACACTGTTCATGTGTACATGTCACGCTGGCAGTCGAGGTGCCAAGTTTGCACACACACAGCAGTGGCCGCTAGTGTGGCCTCATTGTACAATCAGCAAACATGCTATGCTATGAAAAGCGCGCTCCCAGCTTCAAACATTATTTTTTGCTGTTCAGGGAGAAGAGGAAGATGGACAAGGCTGCTGCTCGCAATAAAAAGGCAGAAGATGAAAAGAGGGAGAAGGAGGAAGCAGCTGCTGCTGCAGCTGCTGCAGAGGCAGCCGCTGCTGAAGCTGCCACCAAGGAGCGCAAGTCACGCCAGGTGGAGAAGAAGGCAATGCAGAAGCAGCGCAGCAAGCTTCGCACGCTCTCATCTTCCCTTGTCAGCAGTGAGTCACACCTGACTGGGCCAACACCTGCACAAGTTTTGTGGGCATGCATCATGTGATCCCAAAGAAGAGTATTGTCGCAGTTTTATCTCATTTCGTCCTGGTTTCTGTTCTGTTTTCTCAAGATCAACACCGCTGTGTTGCTCTTCGTGGGTGTCTGATCAGATACTTTGCTTGTTGTTGGGCCTTGCTGCTGCTGAGTAGGGTGCATAAGCTGAGGCTGCATCAGCATTGACCGTTGCCTTGCAGCACAGTATTTGTGTACAGCCTGCTTGACTTACCACCAGCAGCAGTACAGCCCAATGCAGTGTGATGCTGTACTGCTGCTATGTCAAATTCTTCATCTTGCTGTGCAAATGGCATCAGCTGCATCTCTCTTATCCTCTTCAGATCGCCCACCATTGAGCCTGCTCTGTCCACTGTATGGCTAGCATTGTGTACAAAACCAAAAGAAAAGACTACGCCTTTCGGCGTCAGTTTAATGAGAAGCCCAGTATCACACTGGGCTGCTCAGGGGCTAGCATCGTGTAAGTACAGTGTCGCGACTGACAGGCTTGGTCATGATTGCAGGTAAGTCATTTGAGGATGATGATGTGGAGCTGATCTGCACCAAGTCAGGCTTGGGATCCCTGCAAGCTCTCACAGAAGCCCTGGCTGCTACAGACTCTTCAGACCAGCAGCAATCTCTGCTTCAGGTATGGGTTTGTCACAGCGCACATCCTTGCTGTTATGTTGCTTTGCTGTTGCGTGCAGGCAACAGCAAAGCAATGTAACAGCAACAAAGACGCAACCGTAACATAGAACAACTAGCAGGAAAGTCTGCACACTTTCATGCTGATTGTTACCTATGTTTCGGTTGCATCTTTGTTGCTATTACATTGCTTTGCTGTTGCCTGCACACTTTCATGCTGGTTGTTATCTATGTTTTGGTTGCATCTTTGTTCCTGTTGCATTGCTATGCTGTGGCGTGCATACTTTCATGCTGGTTGTTGTTTATGTTTTGGTTGCGTCTTTGTTGCTGCTGCATTGCTTTGCTGTGGCGTGCATACTTTCATGCTGGTTGTTGTGTATGTTTCGGTTGCGTCTTGGTTGCTGTGATATTGCTTTGCTGTGGCGTGCATACTTTCATGCTGCTTGTTGTTTATGTTTCAGTTTGTCTTTGTGTGAGGGACAGGCATTAACATTTTCTGTCCTTGACAAAATGCTTTGGCCATTATGCCTGCAGCACTGAGTGATGCACCTTGCATAGCACATGCGGCATGAAGGCATCACGCACACTTATTTCAGCTGAAACTTGTCATAAGCAAAAGCATGGGACAGTACGAAAGCCAGTAACGCATATCATGTGTTGCGAGTATCAGCACTCAGTCCCCTGTCTGTCCGTACAGGCGAGTGTAGAGGAGCTGCAGGGGGCAGAAGAGACAGAGAGGAGGGCCAAGGACAGGGCTGTGAAGGAGGCAGCTGCCGAGGCAGCTGCTGAGAAGCGTAAAGCGACTCAGGCCAGAGTTGAGCGCATGAAGGAGTGGGATGAGGAGGAGATCCGCATGCTGGAGAAAGCTTTGGAGAAGTTCCCTCAGGTGGGTCTCAGCCGGATGATGGCACCTTGAGCCACAACATGCATCTGGCTCATGCTAGCATTGCCTATTAGATGTGCATCTGATTGTCGAGTGCCGCCTGTTTTGCAGTCTTGTCTCATCGCCAAAGGGCGCAGTACCAGCAACTGGCGCCTGTTTGTGTCTGTCTGTGTCTCTGTCTGTCTGTCTGTTCATGTCTTTCTCTCTCTCTCTGTGTGTGTGCAGAGGCACAGCAGGCACAGCAGGCATCGACTACCTAATATTGTCTCTGAGCCTTGTCTTTGAACGCTCAGGCTACAGCAACAAAATGAAACCAGTCTTCACACATACACAGGTCACATCCCAGATCGTTGCACTGATTCTTCTGCACCGTGCAGGGTACAGCAAAGAGGTGGGAAGTGGTGACGGCGTACGTGCGCACACGCACCACAGGTCGCATCTCATGTCACTGTACTGACTCTTCTACAATGTGCAGGGTACAGCAAAGAGGTGGGAAGTGGTGACGGCGTACGTGCGTACACGTACCACAGAGGAGGTGCTAGACATGGTGAAGCTGGGCCTGAAGAGCCGTCAGAGCAAAGCCAAGGCGGATCAGTTCAGCATTGCCAAGAAGAGGCAGGCCAACACCAGCATCAAGTCTGACCCCACCGGCCGCATGGAGTCCTTCTCAGACGTGGACATCAACATCTCAGGTTTGTCTGCCCTGCAATGTCGTAGTCAGACAGCATGTTGCTGTTGCTCATTGTTTCACCAGGCAAAGGCAGCCTTTGCCTGATGATTGCATGCAAAAGGATGAGAGCTTGGGTTGCATCTGTGGGGTCACGCATGCATCCCTGGGGGGTTACCCGCAATGGCTATGTGTTGCTAACCATGACACCCATCTTGTGGTCAAGGCCCTTGAGAGTGTTCATTCATCCTGCTGTTTTAGCTGTGAGCAGTATGCAGCCAGGCCGCATCAGGGATGCTTCAACACTTACTCATGACAGGCATAGAGTCATTACCTGCTGAACTGGAAGCTGAACCAGAAGCTGCTGTTCTCTGAAAGCCATGCTGTGTGTACTGCAGGCCTATCAGGTCCTGCTGCCCACGCTGTGACTAATGGCAAGCCTGCACAAGAGGACATCCGGCATCCCCCCACCTCCAACGGCACCACAACGGATCCCAGCAAACAGAAGGCCCCCCAACAGCCAGGCCCCCCACCCGAAGAGCCAAAACCCCAAAAGCAACAGAAGCCCACCACAGCCCCCCCATCCCCAACCCCAGAAGTAGTGCCACCTCAGGCCCATGCCAATGGCGGCCCACCAGCAGCAGCAGCTGCTGACACTGCAGCTGCTGACCCAGCTGTGTGGACAGAGGAGCAGCAGGCATGCTTGGTTCGCGCCCTCAAGGAGATCAGCAAGGAGGTGCCTGACAGGTCAGCTGCAACCAGACTGATCACATTAGCTGTGGCACCAGCAAAGCCCCTCTGTATTCTCTGTAGCAAGCAGCACACAGCTTCAATGCTGCAAAAGCTTTGGGAATCCAGAATTTAGTGAGATCAAAGTGAAGTTGTATGAATGCGTTTGCACATTGCACTTGTTCGTTGCCTGCAGTGACAGAAATCCTGGTGCCGTATATGACCTGTCTTATGTATTTGTTGTCCCACAGCGCTATGCATGCAAAGACAACATTTGTTTTTCTTGAGCAGTTTGCTGACCTGCTCACAGCTTGCACCAGTGAAAATGGTCAGCCGCCTAATTTGTGATGTCAAACTGCAGGTGGCAACGCGTGTCTGCCCTGGTGCCTGGCAAGAGCAGAGCTCAGTGCCAGAAGCGTTTCAGGGAGCTCAAGAACGACTTCAGAGCCAAGAAGGATGCTAGCTCATGAGTGTTTTAGACTCTATTTCATTCCTATAGTAGGTGTGTGGCCAATGCCACCTCGCAGAAGGTGTACAAGGGGCTGTGGAAGGCTCTGCAGCGGAGCTAACATGATCTTGTTGATTCCGTTTTGGCCTGTACGCTTTACTACAGTAGATTTGTTGCAATTGTTTCGTCAGTCCGACAGACCGCTGTTTGTTTTGATTGTTGTTTGACACAGGGCTAGTTGTTTCCCTTGAATTGGTTGCAGTTGTCCTGTCATTTTTCGGTGTGAACTCTAGCGTAGATGAGCGTGACATGACGATTTCGCACCATGGCTTTAAGCGTGAGTGCACACAAGTCTTACCATCTCCGGTTGACATGGCGATCGTCATCTCTCTGATCATCAAAGCCTTGTTGCAGCCCTTGCACACTGAACATGAGCACATTTGACTAACACATTGTCAACAAGCTCTCATCAGCAGCTTCACAAGGCTTTCCTTTCCGAGATGAGACAGAAAGTGCATGAAGGACGTAAGCTTTCAGACCAAAACTCAACAAAGCCAATGGACACCTCAAGTGTACACTTGTGGAGGGTACCAATCTTTCAATCAAAGACCATCACAGCCCTGTTGCATGCCATGCAGAGTGGGGCCAGACAGACTGCGTGTGCATGAAAGGCTCTGCAGGCTGCAGATGGAAGGGCAGCAAAAGAATGGGCCGTCTGGGCCCATGTGCATAAACACTACAGCACTCAAGGTTCCCGGGCGATCACTCAGCCGAGGATTAGTTGAGCCCAATCCAGTTTGACTTCCCTGATCGGACGAGAAGGGGTACTTTCTGGATGGTATGGCCGTAGCATGTTATTATCCATAATTTGTTGTAGTATATCACATAATTTCCAATTTTGCTGCACCAAAACTGCACAACAACTCTGCATGCTCTCAATGACATACGTGACTAGTGTCATGTAGATGCATGTGAGTGGCCGCATCCTGCTATCTGCAGTGCATATGCAGCATAAGACTGACAGACTTCAACCACACCGTTGCTTCCTTAACGGTCGGACTGAAGTTGCTTTGATCAGCAAAACTTGAAATACGCATCCAGCAAATCTTGCAAGATCCAATTGGTGATCTGCCTGGATCAGAACTCAAAGCAAAATGTGCTGTAAACGCCTTGAAGTCTTGTCCCGAACACTGATATACACATCAGCGCCACACTACAGTCAGCTGTGCAAAAAACGGTTTACAGGTCGCAACGCACGCATCCATAGTATTCACAAAATCCTGACCCAGTACTGTATTTCACTGGTTTACTTGGCTGACTATCATGTTGGTTCAGTGTGGCATTCAAAGAGCACTGACATAGGTAACACATGTATCTATGGCTCAATCAATGTCCACCACTATGGCTCAGTCAATGTCCACCAGGCCATCTTCATTTTCATTGCTGCCACGCTGCTGCCTCACCTCTGACCAGTCCCCTTCCTTCACCTTTGACTGCTTCTTCACAGCAGCGAGAAAAGCAGAGTGATCAGCCCTTTGCATATTGGTGTTGCCGTCAGGCATGTGGTTTTCCAAAAGACCATATCCCATTGTGCCCCACCGTGCTTGCCTTCTGCCATTGTCTCCTGCTTCAGCAGTTGATGACTGCCCATGCTGGTCTTCTTCCTCAGCAGCGGGGTCTGTGGGGTACCCTGACTGCTCTGGGCGCTCCTCTGAAATGTTGCTGGCACCATCAGACTGGGATGCCTCATCTTGCATCGTGTCATCAGCATTGATGTTGTTAAAACTAGTGCTGGGGTCCAGGTGCCCTGCCTGGGCTGGGGACCCAGTCAGATCTATGGGTGAAGCACCTTGCTCAAGTTGACTGGTGCTCGCCTGCAGGTGTAATACTGAAGTCAGACTGAATTTCATCAGCGTAGGCATGCCATTGTTGTAGTGTAAACACAGCATGCCTATCAACCACTGTGCTGCAATAACAGAAAGCTATACAGGGTAGATTGAGGGAGGAGCAAGCTGCGCTCAGCTTTGTGCTGCAGCTTGATTTGAGGCACATTGACAAGTGTGCATGTTGCTGTCAAGTTTTCCTGATTGTGTCAACCCCAAAATTTGCATATGCCACAGGTGCATGCCAGCATGTGAGTCATGATGCTGATAAAGCCCTTGCACCTCAGGTATGTTCAAGGCAGCCATGTCACTCTCAGCGTCGGCCTGCCATGGTGCTACAAGCAGACATGCTTGGTCAATGTGTAGCATGCTGTGATGTATAATCAGCTTTGTGCTGTACCGCTGTATTGAATGCACAAGTGCAGGACACACTTACTGCCTTGACGAGGCAGACAGCAACACATGAACAGGGTGACAGGTCACACCTGATCTGCATACTTGCCCCGCTTGGCTGCATGTGAACCAGCTTGCAGATCACCATCTGTAGCCCTCTTGACTCCTCTGCTACTCGCCAACTCAGCATGCCTGCTGTGCCTCCACTCCGAGAGAGATGTCGACTTGGTGCTACCCAGGCCAAATGCGTGCTGCTGCTGCTGCTGCTGCTGTTGCTGCCGCTGCTGCTGTGCCTGCTGCGGAAGCTGGGGACGCGGCTTTGGGACTGGCTTTCCATCGAAAACCAGCAGCTTTGTGGAAACTTCAAACTCAGCTTGGGTGGGACCCTTGGAACCCCGCTGCTCGCCTGCAGGTTGCATGCATGCTGCTTGGAGCTGCAAGTAATGGCTGCAAGAGCAACTCTGCTCGCCTGCAGGTTGCATGCATGCTGCTTGAAGCTGCAAAGGAAGGCAGCTTACGTGCAGCTATTGGCTGCAAGAACAAGCCTGCTCATGCACAGCGGGCTTTCAACTTCATCAGTAGTGAAACTCTCAGACATGCGTCTTTCAGCAGCATGATCATTCATACTACGCACATAGAATGGGTAAGTAACAGATGTGTACTGGGTACAACGAAAGTCTCCTGCTGTCAGTAAGGTCATCAACTGTCGTGAGTCAGACCAACCTTCTGGGGTGTCGTTGTAGAAGGCCGGCGATATGGCATGCTTGAGCTGCTGCAGCAGGCGCATGGCAGCCCAGCGCTTGGCATTCTGCTTTGTGGTGGTGGTGCCACGTGCCACATGGAAACCCCCCATCACATCTATCTCCTCACAGAACTTCCCACTGCATTGCACATGCCAATCATTCGCCCATTTTGGACTCAACAGGAATCACTGCATATCTGCAGTGTGAGGCAATGGCAGCCAAAGGAGCAAAGCCTGAAGATGCTATTCATGCTGCATTGATGCTTGATGATTGTTGCAGCAAGATTGACAAAGTTTGACTACGAATGGACAAGACTCCTGATGGGACATCATGCTGTCGCCGAATTTGCCTGTGAGTTCATGAGAAGTAGTGCAGAAGGCGTACATTTGCGCTGACCTGCTTGGGGGTCCCTTTATTGTCTTGTACTTGACCTCTTTGGGGAAAGCCGCTTGCAAGGTGGCCAAGGCGTTGTCCTCCTTGATCAGGGGCTTCTCAGGATGCGCGGAGGAGCCCTGCCCTCCTGATGGCCCTGCTATGTCCCCTGCGATGCGCGTTTGGAAATGCATGAGCGCAACAGAACGCAAGGAGTGACTCTTCTGGTTGTGGGTTTGGCATAAACGGCCAATGTGAGGGCTCTGCATTTCTGATGTCATGCTGCATTGTTGGTTGCAAGCAAAGCAAGGCAGGAGAAGCACACACAGGTCAGCAGCTTGCTGAGTTGTGGGAAGCCTTTGCTGTCGACAATGTGCACCTCAATACAAATCTACATCCCTTGCTGTTCAGTCAAGATGTTCTGATGCTGCTGAAGAGGATGACCTAAACAGGTGAGTCTCACACACTGCAGGACCCCGGCTTGACATGGTCTTTGTTGCCATCGTTCAAGAAGCAGCATGAGATGCAAGCAAAGCTGTAAATGCAAAGACATTTCACAGAAGCCAGGCTGGATGTGATTGAAGACCACTGCTAGCCTACCAGACTAGGACAGGCTAAGTGCCCCCTGACAAGATGTATTAGGTTGTGGGTTTGAGTTGTCATTGTCAGTCCACCAGGCTAGGGGAGGGTAAGCTAGGGGAGAGTGAGGGCCTCTGGCAAGATGTGGCAGTTTGTGAGTGAACTTACCAAGAGCAGAGGATGTAGCAGGTCCCTCAGGTGGGGCGACAGGGGCGGGCACCAGGGGTGTGGATGGGGTGTATTTCAGCAGGAAATCAATGGCTCTGGTGGCAGCCTGCTTCTTGGCTGTCTTCTTGTCATGCTCCACTGCTGATCCAATCTCCTGCAGTATCAGCTCAATTGATTGGAGATGATCCCAACTTTGCTGTGATACCATGCAGGTATCATGGCAGGAAGTCCACTTGATGCTGAATGGTTATTGAGTCTTCTTTGAGTGTCTTGCAAGGTAAGAGTGAGTGGAAGTGCTAGGAAGCAAGCATGCAGTGCATATCAGCCTGCCTGTTCATTGCTGCCACCTTTGAAGGACAGCCAGCTTGCATAGCAGCAGCAGCAGCAGCTGATAGGACAGAAGCCAATGTGACAAGAATCTAGATCATCGTTGCCTGTTCTTGATTACGTGGCACCTATCAACCAACATCTCTGCCCTGACCCTGTTCAAAAGTTGCTGAGGTGCAGCAGAACACAGGTGCTCAGACACCCATTGAAGCCAAGAACAACACAGGTACAGCATGACAGCATCAGCCATCGGCAGCTAAAACGTTTTGAGTGAAAATATCACACAATAACTCTGTACGTTTCAATTTGCAAGAATCATCCTTTGCTCACTGACTGTCAGCAGGCTGACTGACCTGTCCTTCCCAGATGACTTGATGCTGGAACTGGGGTGGGTAAGCCCCCGGCCGTGGTGGCAGGCACCTGTCCACCCAATTGCACACCACCTTCTGCTTGTCAGCTGCCTCCTTGATGAGGGACACCGGGTTGAAGTTGGGCCATGTGATCTGCAGCTTGATCTCTGGCAGGGCCACATCCACATGCAGGGCTGCTGCAGGGGCCCTGCGGCCAGCTGCCCCAGGTGCTGCTGCTGCATCAGAACGGCGCAGGGCAGTGTCAGAGGCCATATAGAAGTGCCACGGTGGAAGGGTGTACTAGCACTGACTGGGGGCAAAGTTCCATGCTGTGCAGTTGGGCAACGGTGCTTGCATCAAGTGACTGATGCAAGACTTCTGTTCTCTTTGGTTTGGATGGCCAACCTGTGTCAAGGCAGGCCTTTGCACAGAAGCTGGCTGATGCGCACGCCAAGCACAGCTTTATCCACAACAAAAGGAGCACATGATTCATGCAGCATGTCTTGACCATACACACATGTGCACCAACCAAAACACATGTGACAAGCAAACCTCAAGAGCCTGTACCTTGCTGCCCATAGGCCGGGCCGGGGCCATCTGCCGCCTGCCCTGCCCCAGAAACATGAAACCCATTCAACCCCTGTTGAACACTTGCCAGGGGCGGCGGTAGCAGCTGTGCTTGCTGCTGCTGGCGTGCCCTTCTCGGGTCCTGGGGGTGTAAGGACTGCTGATGGGGGTCTGTGCTACCAGCAAAGCCAGTGGGCAAGGGGTGAGAAGAGGTATGGGGGTGAAGCGCAGTGGGCTGCTGCTGCTGCTGCTGTTGCTGCTCACGGAAGGAGGGGGACGGTCTCCAGGGCTGAACCCCCGGACCTGGAGGGCCAGAGGTGGAGGGCTGGCTGGCAACAGCCCCTGGCCTGGGCAAGGGCTGGCTGGGGATGCCCTCTGGTCCTGCCCTGGGCTTCCTGGGATCCACTGGCTGCTGCTGTGGTGCTGCAGGGAAAAGGCAAGCATGCAGTTTTTGCTTTGAACACTTCGGATACCAGACAAAAGCAGCCTATGCAAAGCAGTGCCTTGCTGCAACACAAATCTGCTTGGGTCAAATGTGCGTTGATGAATAGTTTGCGATGACCTAGCATGACAGCAGCATTCAAGGGGTCAAGGACAGCAGGGGTACATGACTGGATGGTAGACAAACTGCTCATCAGGCTTGATATCAGCAGTTATCCGCCATTGTCACTGTTGCATATAATGACAATGCAGCAGGCACATGCAAGCCACATCAACAAGCAAACAAGCAGGCAGGCGAGTAGCTTGCTTTACACAAGTCAAGTTTGTATGCACCATGTGCTTCCACAGGATGGATAGCCTTCTTTACCTTGGGAGGAGCTAGGAGGGGGTTGCAGCACAGGGCCCCGCCGAGGGTTACGTGGGTCATGGGGCAGCAGAGAGTCAGTGGGCACAAAGGCAGGTGCTGCAGCTGGTGGTGGCAGCCCTGTGGGCAGCATCAGATTGCGCACCTACAAGACACCAATCATGAGTATGTATATCTCACACCAATCATGAGTATGTATATCTCATTGGGGTGGCAGATCCAGGTAATGCACCACGACTGTCTTGCCAAGTCTGTACACTAACCAAGGTGTGGATTGATTGCAGACAGGAGACACAACATTGCAAGTGCTGAAGTCCAGGGCTGAGGTTCGCCTCACCCGAGGTGATGGGCAAGTAAGCATTGGCAACAGGCAGAGGGCAAGCAGCAGTACTCAGAAAAGGAGGAACCGGATGGGAGACAATAGGCAAAGGGCGCCCTGCAGGCATTCAAAAGGGAGTCCAGATGACAGATACCTTCAACAGCTGCGCAACTGTTTGCACAGGTGGGAAAATCTGCACGTCATTGGCTAGAATGTTCTCCAAAGGCTGACCACGCTGCATAAGCCTGCCAACTGCAGGCTTCAGCTTATGGTTGATGTCATAGTACACATGGCCTCTGACAGCTGTCATGCGGTCTTTGACTAGGGCCATTTCGTCCACCATGGCCTGCCGGACTTGGGGGTTGCTCATCTGGCCCTGCCCTAGGGGGCTTGGGCGGTGGGGGGCAAATGGGGCCACTTGCAGCACCTGGTCTTGTGACTCAGGCTCCCATACCTGACTCAGCAGCACATGCCTGACTTACTGATTGCTGATAGCCACATGGCATGGTTTATGCGCCACTGCTGATGATGTGTTCTAGTCTCAAAAGCTAGCCTATAAGGATTGCTATTTTCCTGCCTTGAGAGCACATCAACCATCACAATGCCAGAACTCGTCAAAGCCAAGCGCAGTAACAGAGAAGACTCAAAATGCAACACGAATTCTTTCTTGTTTGGGACCAGTGATGTGTGTGTGCAAAAATTGTACTCTGAAGCGTAGAAGTGTGTGGGTGCTTACATCTAGGCGGTCATCCACAATGATGGTCATGGGCATGGCACATGCAGCTTGGGGTGCACCTTCCTCTGCACACATGGCAAGGCATATTGCTCTCTGACTTCAGTCTGAGGGGAGGCAGAAATGATTTCACAATGTGACCTTGACTGCTGCAGCGAGCACCAACAGCTGGGTACAAGCCGTTACAAAAAATAACGTAGTAGTAAATTAGCGTATTGACCAGTATCATCACAGGCATTCGACTGACATACAAACACCTGATCTGCATGAGTTAAGGTGTGCCAGGGCAATCTGGATGTGTCAGCGAGTGTGAGTGACCCTACTGGCCCGCATCAGTATTTACCATCCTGATGAAAGGCATATGAATACATTGCAAATGCACTGCAACAACCTGACTTTGTGCTGTATGCACGTCTTGTCATCCTCAAAAGAAGAAAGAAAACCTTGTGGATGCAGAAAGGGTTTACAGAACACACCTGATTCAAACTTGATGGCAGCCTGTACATGCAGCACCTTTCTGAGCTCTTTCTTTTGGCCACCTGGCACGCACACAACACGTGCCGCTCTGACAGCATCAGGAATGATGTCACTGTTGTGATCAAGCAGCCTCCATGCCTCCAGTGCATAGCCCCTCTCTGCTGCTGTGCAGACATACACATCAAATCGCCGCCTGCAGTACATCTTATCTGTGACAGAAAGTTGGCTGATGGCAGCAATGTAATGCTGGCAACAGAACTAGGTGGCAGCGATGTGAAACACAGGGAAAATTGGAAGAAACATCTTGAACATAAGTTGAAAGATGTGAAAGCTGACTTCTGATGGCTGAAGGTCTCTGTACAGAGCTCTATCCTCAATGCAACAGTACAGCATACATGCTTCTCAGAACAAGGTTATTCAACAAGCAAAAGTGGCAGTTGTTGGTGCAGGTAATGATCACGCTTGCCTGCATGCAGCGCTGAAGCTAACCTTCACAGCATTCACAAGTGACTGTCAGAGACATTCTGCACACAGCACTCACTTTCCCTTTGGGTCAGGTGCCAGAAAAGCCCTGAGGGCATCCCAGCCTGGGCGGATGCGCATGATCATGGACGTCTCCTTCACTGATGGGTCAATCCGTGTCAGCACGATGCCTCCTTGCATGCGAATCACAGGCCGCTGTGCGACACCATTGTCCAATCTTGCTGTCTCATACCTGCAGCAACGCCTCTCATCCAGCAGACATGCAACAAATAGCCTGAGAGGCAACATACATGCTGACAAAGCGTGTCTTGGGGCTTCCGTAGGCCATGCACAAGCTACAGCCTCAATGACTAATCAACCTGCAGAGAGTCCACTAGGGTGGTTCCTGATTGCTGCAGGCACAAATCTTGTCCAATGATGACATGTCTTGAGAGCTATGTTGCATCACTGCATCAATGTATTGCAACATATGCGTCAGGACAAGTCATCATTGGACAGAATTCATGCTTGCAGCAATCAGGACCCACATGATAGTAACAAGCCGTTGTGTTCAACAGCACTCACTTGGCCCTCAGCACCTGGCCGCGGCCTCCTGGAGTGGGGTCTATGACGCAGTCCCCCTCCCTGTACTGCTTCAGCAAGTTCAAGTCCTGCTCCAAACTTTGAATCTCAGGACTCAGCGCAGCGCAGCGCTCCTCACATGCCAACCTGCATTGCCCATAGCATGAGTTGCAATCACAATGTGTGAGCAGTGCCTGCTGGTACGCTGTACGGAAATCAATTTGACTGCATACTGAGTGATGCTTGATATTGTCAAATTTGCAATGCAAGCTGCTGCAGTCCAGTGAACCTACTGTGTGATTGCTGGCAACTGCGACATGGTGTGTCTCATGCACTTGCTTGTCCTGTGCACAGCAAGCATGTGTTTTGATGTTGCTATTTGCACTGTGTTTGCAAATCTGGCACTGTGCAGTCCAAGCTGTGCACACTCTGCAGCAATGGTATGCTACTGACACCTGGATGCAGGGGCATGGCCAAATTGGTTTCAAGAGCTAGTTGGATGTGCACGAACACATGCAGCTTTTGCTAGCCTTGTTGACTTTTTACTCCTACCACCTATCCAGACACAGTGACAATGATGCAGCCAAGTACACATACAGATGGCCCACAATGGCAGTGAACTGTAGGCCACGAGGCATTGCTTCAGAACAGCATCAGACTTAAGACAGAATCCCTTGCTGCAACAGCCTGACACGAACACATGTGCAGCAACAGCCAACAAGCTGGCTTGGATTTGGAAGTACAAACAGGCAGCTGATGCATGAAAGCAATGCTCGCTTAGCTTGCAGACCTCAGCCTGAAGTCATACAGCCATCTGACTGGGCTTATGCTAGGAGTCTTTTGTACTCTTACATGCTCAAACATTAGCAGCCCATGTGGTGACACACGCAAAGTTGGCAACGTGCCTTTAGTCACACAGACTTTGACTGGACCTGCTCCTAGCATAGCCTTAGCCAAAGTCTGTGTGACTGGAGGGGCATTGCTATCACTGCATGTGTCATCACCTTGGCTGCTCACTTTTGGGCATGTACGGCTGTGTACAGATATGCTGTCGTAACAGATGATGAGTGACCAAACAGGCAACTGATTGTCCAGAGGAGATGCACAATAATGCAGTACATTTATGGCATGTGCCCTTGTTTGCGCGTCATGCATGCTAAGACAGGGTGCTCAGAATTCAAACGCATTGTCCTGGGTATGCTCCTCATGATATGTCTCAAGCTGGCAGTGTAATCTCATTGCAGATGTGATGTTGTGACACTCATACTTACATGCAGTCTTATCAGGCATGTCTTCATGACACACTCACAAATATGCTCATGCATTGGCCCCTTACCTTGTCGCTGGCACAGTGGCTGATGCAGCTTCCTCAGCTGCCTGAGCCCTGCAAGCATGGCATGAATGTTGCTGAATGCGTGATCACTGTGCACCAAGCTGCCATCTTTGAAAACAACTCCGGCCCATTGCAGTTTGGTACACCAGTGCTGAAAGCTCATGTATAAGGAAGCCCAACAAGCACATGTGCCAACCAGCAACAAAGCAACATGATGATGTGCAACAGCATTGAGTCAAGTTTGAACAAGCGAGGATGTGTTAGGCAGGAATCTGACCTGCTGGTGGTAGCCTTGTGGATTTGTGCCAGCAGCTGATGAGCAGAATTAGCCACGAGCAGTGTCTCATCCAGGTCCAGGACAACAGGTAGCCAGCTCTGCTGCATCAACTTGTCAGCCATCAAGGTTACTTCTTGAGGCACGATGTAACCCAGGAACGCCGGAACTGGCTTGCCAGCTTTGCCTGCCACACAACATGTGCTTGTGAGTGTGTGTCAATGTGTGTCTGCTGCTCTGTGTCATCGCGTTCTCACATCTGCTCACAATGCAGCCGCAGCTCAATCTTGGTCAATGAGTTTCACATGTGACGGCAAATGGTGCGACAGTATCACATCAAGTGTGGCCCGAGGTGTAGCTTCAGCCTGTGCTTGAGGTTGATTGTCAAGCTTTTGGCCTGACAACTTGTAAGTGGTGGGCTGTAGAGAGTCCGCATGCACACTGACGTCGATGAAGCCCTGAGATGTGTACCTTGCACTGCGTTGATGGGAACCAGAAACAGCTCAGCCTTGGTGGGATGACTGCCAAAGCCAACACGGATGGACTGCATGCCTGGGACATCTTTGTTGGCTTTACCCTTGATGTAGGCTGTATGGTTTTGGGGCAGCCAATGACCAGCAGCTTTGGGACTAAAGTAAAGCATGCTCCTGGACGTGTGACACAAAGTTCACCAAAGCATGCTCACGCTGAGCATGAGACGAAGTGTATGGAATTGAGCAAACCAGCAGAGTGCTAGCTTGAAGGCGGCACAGGTTGGCACTGTTATAGGTTCTAGAGGCAGGTGAAAATGACAGGGGAAGTATGCAAACTCACCACCAGTCAGTATCTGCTGTGTGATAAGAGGGTGTGAAGATGTCCTGCATGAAATGCATGAGATGATACAAGCTGTCACTGGCAAAGATGTGCAGTAACATAACAGTAGCAAGCAGCTATTGCTATTGTGTGAAGAATAGTTCACAGGTGCAAGGTGTTGGTGACCAGGTTGGGAAGATCTTGACTCATCAAGTGAAACAAGCTCGTGATGCAGCCATCGCGCCCGAGCGAGCTCGTTTGCTTGGCGCTATGATCAACGCAGAGTGCACCAAGGTTCGTTCGTACGAAAATTATCGGCTGTCAAAGGCAAGCATGCTGTTCAACGCGGGCAAAATCATCTCATGTCAAGGCCATTAAACGCGTACGACAAGAAGCTCAGCGTCTCGAAGGTTTTGCTGCACTTGTTGAAGTACAAGTTTTTGCCCGTGACACGAGCTGGCACCCAGAGAAAGTGCGGCGATCAACGCAGCCCTCTCTGGAACATGACACAAGATTGCCAAGTGTATTTACCATAGTTCGCTTGCACATATTTCATCCGGCAGCAGGCGTTGCAGGTGAGATTGATACTGTTCCCAGGGGCTTTGAACACTTATACGGACCTCGATCCGTCCAACATCATGAACAGTCAAAAATCTGTCAAAGCTCGTGCCAGGCATTGTCAAGCACGCATGATGGCAAAGGGACGGATTCCAATACAGGCAAACAGCAGGTGTAAGACAAGCCCAGCCTTCCAAATTGGATAGGTGAACAGGCCACCTAGGCGTACCAGGCAGCAAACTACCTGAGCACCGCGATGCGGTTCTCCTTGGCAGGTGGTGCCCCTGTGCACTTTCAAAGTAGTCAGCTTGCCTTGCATTAACCAGCAAACAGGTGCTGTGCTCCTCAGCCAAGGCCAAAAGGGGGTTTTTGAGAGTTTGCCAATCCCCATCTGACATGTCAATACATCCCAGATGTGCCTTGAACCGCAAAAGGACCATTTGTCCCCAGCAACAATGCGATTGATGCTGCAAGCAGCAGCGTAGGTGTAGCTTGATGCGTGCAGAGATGGAAATAAGGTCTCGTATTTTGACGCGATGAAGCCTGCTTTGGTTTGCGGGAGGCGACCCATTTTTGTCCTGAGATAGCAACTGACATTGAAAGTGTACAAGCTCCGGCAACCATGTCTCTGTTGGGCTTGGCACACTTGGCGCGTCTGAACAGGTTGCTTAGCCGCCAACTTTCGCTCAATGGAGCAGCAGAGCTGGCCCACGCTGGTCGCTCCAGGTATTAGCAACATCCTCATCAATCATGCATCAGGTACCACAAACAGTTGTGCCTGATTCGTGTGTCTTTTGGCAGGTGCAAAGGGGTAGCGCCAATCGCAAATGCCCCATGGACATGCTTACATCACAGGCTCTTTGCTTCCCAACCGCCACACACGGTATCTATGCTGTTCCACAAACCCCCTGTAAACACTGCTGCATTCAATTCACAATCGTGGACTCTGCTCCTGGTTAGTCGTCACCAGCAAAACTGGGATCATTGCTGTTGCATCACAGTAAATTTGTGCTGACAAGCCTTGGCTCGGTGTCCTGCAGATTTTGTCAATGCCAGCACTGTCCCCAACCATGTCTCAGGGCAACGTTGCCAGCTGGCAAGTCAGTGAAGGTGCAGAAATCACAGCAGGCGACATCCTGGCAGACATTGAGACAGACAAAGCAACATTGCCCTGGGAGAATCAGGACGATGGTTTCATTGCAAAGCTGCTGAAACCTGGGGGCAGCAAAGACATACCTGTTGGCACTCCCTTGGTCGTGCTGGTGGAAGAAAAAGAGCTCATAGGAGACTTCAAAGACTTCAGTCCTGAAGGTGCTTCTGCAGGAGCAGACGCTTCTGAACAGACAGAACAGCAAGCAGGTGCATGACTCTGCCTTGCCATGCATGAGATGCCTGGGAAAGTCTGTATGCCAATCAGCGGGGAGTACCCTCAAATAGGTGCAGGCATCCTCTGGCCTGCAGTCTGATGCAAAACAAGGACTGCATGCATAGAGTGTTTGCAAGTTGCAAACATAAGCTTGCACAATATCTTTCACCATTTCCAGCTTGCAATACTACAGATGTCCAAAATGCAGCACACCATCCTGAAGTTCATTAACAACTCTACCGCTTGTCTACGCTGTTCCTGTACATATGAGAGTTTGCCCTATCACAAGCTTCCAGGATGAGGCGTCCTGAGCGTCTTCATCCCAAATGCAACAGCTATATGCACATCTGCACCATTGCTCACCAGACTTGACAACCTGTACTGAAGCATTGTGATGAGGACCAGCAAATGCGCAGTGCTCAATTGCCATGTTCCCTGAACTGCAGAGTCAAAAGGCACATCCGAGGAGTCTCAGCCAGCTGCACCCAAACAGACAGCCAGCAACAAAATAGGGCCAGCTGCGCATAGGCTCATGGAGGAGCACGGCCTCAATCCAGAAGATATCAACCCCACAGGACCCCAAGGGATCATCCTGAAGGGTGATGTACTAGAAGCCATTGCTACTGGAGGCCAGAAGCAAAAATCAACGCCTGAGAAGCAAAGCAAGTCTGAGCCTAAGGCTCAGCCTCAGCCTGAGGGAGTGGGTGAGTCACAGAGCAAGGCCCCACCACCAAAGGAGGCAAAGGAGCACTCTGACAGGCAGCTGGAGTCCTCAAAGGCAGGCCCTGCAAAGGCATCTCAGCCGCAGAGTGGGGCCAATGCAGGCTCCAGGAAAGGCAAAGGGCCTCGGTACACAGACATACCCAACTCACAGATACGCAAGATCATAGCGCAGCGGTTGCTGGAGTCTAAGCAGCAGATTCCCTCCTTGTATGTCAGCGCAACAGCAGATGTGGACGCTGTCTCAGCTCTACGGCAATCCCTCAAGGATCAGGGCAAGAAGGTGAGTGCGATTACAGCTTGCATGTGCCAATTGTGCACCGCTTGGTCATGACAATTTCAAAATCCTCACAGACCTCATGCACACCTGAGATGCAATGTGCATCAAGCTATGGCATGGAACAATTGCATGTGCACACACAGTAATGCATGTACACATCTGGCGTGCGCTGAAGGTGAGTGCAGTGCTGCCTGCAGTGCTTTGCTGACCAGCATCAGCATGTCTTCCTTCCAGTGGCACACAGTCAACATATTTGACCAGGCATGCTTGGTCTGCAGGTATCGATAAATGATTTTGTCATCAGGGCAGCTGCCCTCGCCCTCAAGGCAGTCCCAGAGGCCAATGCACGGTGGGATGTTCAACAAGAGGAGGTCAAGCTTGTTGACAGCATTGACATATCTATAGCTGTGGCCACTGACTCGGGCCTCATCACACCTATTGTTGCTCAGGCCAATAGCAAGTCGCTGACTCAAATCTCTACTGAAGTCAAAGAGTTGGCTGGAAGAGCAAGAGACAACAAGCTCAAGCCCAATGAGTTTCAGGGAGGGTCGTTTAGTATCTCTAACCTGGGCATGTATGGCGTGGACAAATTCAGCGCAATCATTAACCCTCCCCAGGCGTGCATCATGGCTGTTGGCGGGTCTGTGAAACACATTGTCATGCAAAATGGCAAGCCAGTGGTGAAGACTCGCATGACGGTGACCCTGAGCGCAGACAACAGAGTGTATGATGCAGAAGTTGCAGCCAAGTTTTTGGAGGAGTTTTGCAACACCATAGCCAATCCTGTCAAAATGTTGAGTTGAGACAGTCAACAGTCCTGGAACACGTGTGCAGGATGTCAAGTCCCAAGAGCTTTAGTGCATTCCTGTGTTCTGTAGAAGCTTGCACCACCTTGTCATTATGCTGTCTGAGTGACGGTTCAGCAGGCTACACATGCAAATGGGTTGGATGCAGTGCTAATTCATTCCTGCTCATTGCATGTGTAGAAAACACATGTAGAGGACACTCCTTTTCAGTAGCTTGACATAATTTACTGAGTTGCGGTATCAAGCAGCTTGGAGACAGAGAAAAGTGTCTAGGTGCAACTGGTTCAACAGATGCCATTTCAGTCATGTAGACTTGTCTGCCAGGGCGTTTTCAACTGCCCTATGGATTGCGAAGTTGACCCTGACCCAGGGGCTGCTTGCCCGCATTGACCACTGAAGGTTCACCTGCACTTGTTGCTAGCCGATCGTCCAGCGCATCTTGACCGCCTGATATCCACTTGCTGTTGCTTATACTTGCCTGTGGACAACTCGATAGCTCCGATCAAGTCAGGTCGCAGGAAGGTCTTGCACGTTGCGCTGAACAAGCGAGTTCGCACTTCAGGTTGCAGCCCCTTGACGGCTTTCGGTGTTTGGCTGATGCACATGTAGCAGGCCGAGGTTTGAACGATGTTCGATGATCGGCGGAGTACGTCGTGTTTGCCTCGGGGCATGTACGTTTGATCACTTGCTGCATGTATTTGAAGCTTTACCAGAGTTGTGACTGCAGAGATCGGGGTGGGTCTCACAGCCTTTGGCCTGCTGTTTACTTTCCTTGGAGTGCTGTTTTTCTTTGACCGGGGACTGCTAGCCATGGGGAATGTAAGCTTGACAAGCAATCCAACTGATTTCTGCAGTACCAATCCCAGTCAATAATGGCATGATGAGTTGACTTCCGGTGATACCTCTTATCAACTGACAAGTCTAATGATGCTGTATGACTGACCTGTTTCATGTACTTGCAGCTGTTGTTTTTGGCAGGGGTAGGTACCACCATAGGGCCAAGGGCAACCCTCAGATTTTTTATGAGACGGAAAAATCTCAAGGCAAGCTCATGCACATTTGTGCATCCCATGCAGCATAAGGCATTGCAAAGTACACACTTGCCATTGCGAGCTCTGGCTGAACTTGATGCAACGTCATGCTCCGTGTTCACGCTAGATGGGCAGGAGACAAGTTGCTCTGTCATTTCTGCAGGGGTCTATCTGTTTCCTTGTGGGTGTAACACTTATTCTTGTCAAGTGGGCGCTGGTTGGTATCTGTGTTGAAACATATGGATTTTGGCTACTCTTCAGTGGATTTTTCCCTGTGGTACTTGGGTTCCTGAGGCGATTACCAGTGTTGGGGCGTGTTCTGGACCTCCCGGTATTGAAAACGGTGAGACTTTGTTTGATGTTGTTGCATCAGCATGTTGTTACGGTACCCGGACTCTGCTGTTGTGCCTTAGCGCTGCATTTTGCTACCTGGGCCAGACACCAAGTTGCCAAGGGTTGTACATTTGCAGCAATGAGTGCATTGGTCGAAGCAAGCAAGGATCACAGACAAGCAGCACAATGATCCTCCTCTATCACCTAGACATGATGGGATTGTTTGCATCCAGGAATCGAGATAGCTCAGCAGCAGGGCTGATTGATGTGCAGGTGATAAACAAGATAGCGCCGCCTCAGTCGTCTGGTCTACCTGTGTGAAATTGGTCTCCATCAGTTGCAGCTTCACTAAGTGCCAAGCCAAATGTCCTGTCATGTCATATCATCCTAGGCAAACAATTCGCAAGCATCGATGATTTGACCTGTTTCCATCTTGACGTGTGCCGCTTGGACTTTGTTTACCGTAGTGCTTTTAATGTGAGTCGGTTCTTATATAGGGTCGCGCCTTTGTCAGGCCGTCATTACCATCTGTATTTACGGTTTGTAACATCATTCGGACTGTGTAACGGGCATGTAATGACGGTCGGGCCAAAAACAATTATTTATTTAAACGACCAACATTAAAAGCACTACGGTATGTCACTTTTTATTGACTGTCCAGTGAATCAGTAAAACGGCCGTTATAAGGCTGACAGTGATCAGATCCTATATGCTCCTAATACACCAAAAAACGCAGTGCCTTGTACATGACAGCATAATCAACGCCTGACTGCTGGTTTGCTTTGAACGACTGAACCAAAGACAGTTGCCATCATAGGTCTGCATGTAATGCAATACTGACTTGAGTGTTCATGCATATTAACATTGAGATATCATGGTTGCACTACTGCAGGTTGCCACACACCAGCGAAGCCACAGGTTTGGTCAATGGCGCCATCATCTTCTCATTGCTCCTGTAGCAAGCAAAAAGCCAAAGTTAATTGCAGATACACAAACATCTTCACACACAAGAGAGCAGCAAGCATGCCAACAACATCACTTTTGATTGTTACAGTATCAAGCTCATGCACTTGCACCAAAAACGTCAATGCAAAACACAATACGCTTCACACACACACACACGCACGCATGCACGCACACACACCCACCCACCTTTTGCCTTCTTGTTTTTGTCAGCTCTCATTGGTCCCAAAACAGTCTTCACCCAGGATGCCACTGGTGTTGGTTTTCCTGTGTCTTTGCTTTTGCCGTGCTCAGCCCTCTCCACATCCATGATCTTGGCATGCTTGCGAGGGGACACTGTCTGACCTGTCTGCCTGGACTCAGCCTGTGCTCTTTCAGTCATCTCTTTGACAGCTGAATCAATCTCAAAGAATCGCTTGGACAGGCCCTTGCGCCAATCTGGCTCAGCCTTTGTTCTGTCTGCAAATGACAGTGTGCCTGACATGGGGTCTCCATAAGTGACCACCTCATACAGGTTCTCCAAGGATTTGAAGCTGCTCAGCTGTGGGAATGCTCTGACGATCCGAGGCTGACTTGGCATGGCATTTCCTGCAGCAGGGGCTGCTGCACTGTACTGCTGAGGCATGTTGCCTGGCACAGGCACTGCGCCAAATGCAGTGCAGGGGCCATGCATGTGTGATGACTGGCTGCCATAGACTGGCATCCCTGCTGGCTGTGTGCTGTGCACTGGCATCCCTGCTGGCTGTATGCTGTGCACTGGCATCCCTGCTGGCTGTGTGCTGTGCACTGGCATCCCTGCTGGCTGTGTGCTGTGAACAGGCATCCCTGCTGGCTGTGTGCTGTGCACTGGCATCCCTGCTGGCTGAGTGCCATACACTGGCATCCCTGCTGACACATGGGGGCCCCATGTAGGGAGCACTGAGGGGGCGACAGGCATGACACCGTATCCTGGAACGTATATCATGCCATGGCCACCCATCATGCCATGCACAGCTGGTGGTGGTGGTGCTGCAGCTGGAGAGGTGAGCAGCCCAGCAAAAGGCGCAATGGCTGGATCTACCCCAGGTGCCGCAGGCATGCTGACAGAGGGCTGTGCAGACATGCCGGGACCCCTGAATTGGCGGGCTGGGCTGCGTGAAGAATATGCTGCGAGTTGGCTGGCAGCTGATGTAACACCTGCTTGCACCCTGATGCCTTGACCAGCACCATGCAAGGCAGTTGGCAACATGAACTGTGGCAGGGACGCACTGGACACAGCAGTTGTTGCTGCCACCTCTGATACTGAAGCAAGAGGCAGAGCAGCCGGTGGCATGCAGGCTGTTGTGGCTGCAGTGGGCAGCGAAGCTGGCTCAGAGACACCACTCTCGGCTGAAGTTGCCAGTGCAGTGCTTGTCTCTGCTGAGGTCACATCTTCAGGTGCCTGTGCACAGGCCCTTGCAGCTACAGTGGCAAGCTCTTGCGCTGTCTCTTCCTCATCATGATCAGGAGGTGGCACTCCTGCAAAACAGCAGAGGCTGGTGAAACAATTGATGTTCAATTGTGCATCACAACTGTAACTCATTCTGTGCATCCAACCTGATCTAACCCTGTGAGCAGTGACATGCAGTGCAAATTGCCTCTAATCTACAAGAAAAAGCTGTCAACATTCCTAGCAACAGCATGCTCACATGTACAGCAACAAAAAAAGTCAGGTGACATGCTTCCAATAACAGGTTCACACGCAGCAAAGGTAGTTTGAACTGTGCAAGTTTTGCAGCATGACCACCAAGCAGCGGTATGCCATACTGCAATGGCATGATGCTTGCCTGCATCAGCCATTTGCAGGATGTGCTCAAATGCTCTGTGGCAAGCCTGCTCCTCTTCGTGCAGATCCACGCTGGCAGCATGCTGGAACTCCTGTGCTCGGGACAGAAAAACTGGCACTCTACCAGTGTGCTGCCGCAGACTTGCCTCAAACACCATAACCTTGAGGTCCCGCACTTGATTGGCCAGCTGCTGGATCTGAACAGTTGTGAAAGTCTCTTGGCCCGTGTTGTCCAAAGGGTCATGATTCCCATCTGGCCTGCTACCCTTCTCAGCTTGAAGCTTGGTGACTGTGGCATACACAGCTTGGTACGGTGCGTAGTCCAACAACTTGGCGCTCTGCAAATCCACATGTTTGTCAGCAAGATGCATGCATCTACAGTGGCAAGTCTGAACATCCAGGGCAGGTCACAGAACTGTCGACAGCAAGCCAAAAAACCAGGGGGCCTAGGAGCAACTTGTTGTGGCAGCTTGACTGATCAAACAGATGCATCCAGCTGAGTGATGATCAGGCCTCAAAAATGATAGAGACAAGAGCCAACTTGCCTTGGGTGTGTGTGTGGCGTCATTCTTCATAAGCTGGGAACTATACTCAGACTGGAGAGCTGCATGCTGTTTCTTAAACACCGCAATGGTCTGCAGCATGCAAGAGCAATGTCACAAATTATGGGTGACACAAAGTCACCCAGTGTTGTCACAAATTCTGGGTGATACCAGCATGCTAGATAGTCACACCACAAGCTGCAGCGGTACTGCAGAGCTGCATGATGATTGCTGAACACTGCAAACACATGTGCATGGAGCTCATGTCAACAAAGCATAACCCAGGGCATCTGTATATTCAAAAGGCTGCATGGGCTGTAACAAATGAGCACTCATCTTCCCTGTGCTGTTTGTTGAATGTTGATTGGAAAGCTGGTCATGATCAGCTGCTCACCAGAGTAGGAGCATGTCTCTTTCCTACATAGCCAGGGCAATTTTGGCCTGCCCAGCGCATGTAACGGACTGCCAGCGCATGACCGTTCACTCCAAGCAAATTGCCATCGAGGGGCCGCTCACGTGGCAGTCCAGCATCTAACAATGGATCCTCTCCCCCATGATGTTCAAGGTACCACTGCAAGGTAAAGCCTTCAGACAAGGCATGACAGCAGGTGAGTGTGCACACACTTGCATACCTGAAACTTCTTGTCAGCATACTTGTATGCCTGATTAGTGCTCAGCCGCCTGGCGCCTTTCCTCTTGTCAGCAATGTCACGCAACTCTTCAGGCTGTAGTCTGCAACCAGGAAAGTGGGATATTGCAGCTGCCACATGAGCTTTAGCAGAAGCTTGGAGCTATCTCAAGTGTGCAGCTACAAGCAGGAAAAGCAGATTACCCTTCACGTTCTGAATCTGAGCTGTAATGAGAGTCATCCTCGCTTTGCGCATGAGCACTGGCAGCCTGAACCTGTGAACCTGTGCACCTGCGCAGCCTGCGCCTCTTTGGCGCAGTTTCAGGGCTGTCAACAGCTTCAGGGTCTGATTCTGATGTCCTGGCCAATCCTACATCATTGAAGACATCGTGAGGAGAGAAAATTTCAAATGAGAAGAGTCAGGTTGTCTGTGTAATCACCTCTAGAGGGGGGCTTGGTGGCCTTGGTCCGCGTGTTCCCGGTCCTTCTCTTGCGCCTGGGTGCTTCAGGAGGGCTGACCTGGTTGTCTGAAGAAAGATTGGCCTCAGCCTGCTCAGTGGCGTCAACTAGAGATTCCCACTTGTCATGCTTACTGAAGGGATGGAGGCCCTGTCCGCGGGCGGACTTGCGTGCTAGCACCGAAGCACCGGCTTCGGATGATTCTTGGGTCTCGCTGGTGCTACGTGAGCGCTTGCGGCCTCTCATACGGTCGCAAGTCTCAATGGGTCAGTCTTACTTACCAACGCCAGTTACCAAGTCCCCGAGGACAGTCTAGTATCCCCGATGTCAGATTCCTGCGGAGCTAAGAGTGCATACTGTAGGCTACCTGCTGGTTCTTGCATCTTGTTGTGTGCCAGCATGCTCATGGCCTTCTCTGACCTGCAATGTGCGAGACATGCAAGAGCTTTGATTTGGTGGTATTTCTTGTCACAATCAACTCTGAGAGTAGGCAATGTACAGTCTCTGAAAGTATAGTGCTGTCAACAGTCATTTGTGGGTTGCACGTAGCCTGTGTACCTCCCATCAATAATGCACATTCACATGCAGTGCAAGTACAATTGGGTGACCATCTGCTCAAGGAAACCAAGACTGTGAGATCAGAAGTGCATGTGATGTATACAGCAAGGGCCTGATCTCTTGCCACACATGACTGGCTGAGGCTGTGGAGCAACAGCTGCTTTGCTATTGAGAGAGCATATGCTGCCAGGACAGCTAGTGCACATGTTGGGACCATCCACCTCGAGTAACCTGTTAGCTTCTGCATGCTGTTGTAGGCACAGATTCTAAGGCAAAGCCTTAACATTCAACACATCCACCCACATCACTCACATGTGCACTTTGCTCCACGCACTGCCCATGCTGCAACTCAATTCCCCCGACATGTCTCCCATTAATCATTCAAAGCACTCCCCAGATGCCATTGTTCGCTCTGCATGAGATCAACTGCGCAATATGACACTACTTGTCCTTCTCAGGACTGCTTGAATCAGAACCGCCTGCTGCCTTTGTTGGACTACCAGCATTGGACAAGTTTGCGTAGCTCTTCTTGCGTGCTAGCCTCTTGGCCTTTTGCTTGTCATACAGAGTGGCAAAGGTGTTGAGCATGTTGAGGACACCCATATAGAACGTGAGCACCCCCGCTAGGAAGACCCCCCTGCTGCCCCTCAGGTCTGAGTCATGCGCTTCCATGTCCAGGTAGCCCTCAGCAGACAACAGACTGCGCCAGGTCATCATCATCATCTCACCACCTGCATCAACACCACATGCATGAGGTCCACTGAGGAATGGGTGATAGAAATCAACGAGACTGTATCTCCGCTGATGTGGTGTGAAACAGGTGCTCATTGGGATTTATTGCAAGCTTTGCTTGCAGCAGACGGCTAGGAACAGGCAGCTTGACACACAGTGTTCAGCAGTGGATGACATGGCGTAAAAAGGTTAGATGGGGGTGGGATGACAGCTTGATCAGTACTTGCGTCGGGCATGCAACTGACAGGCCAGACATTCAACAATTTTCAGTGCGTATGTGGATTTTTCAGTGCGTACCTGGATATCATGTGGCTTGGTGCTGCAATAGCCAGCATGCAAAGGGTGGCCTTAATGCAAACAAGACTTCCTATTTTTTTGCAGATGGGGAGATAAGCCTGTGTGTACCTATGTAGATCTCCAGGATCTGTAGGGCAAAGAGGAGAGGGTACAGGATGAGCAACTGCCCCTGGCCCCCACTGCTCTCCCCACTCACCACATCCATGGCGCTGTTCTTGCCCAGGGCTATGCGTGTGTACATGCGCCGCCTCTGATACCTGCACACACACATGACATACTTTGCTGCTATCTACACACACATAACAGACTCTGATGCCTGCACACTCTTACATAACAGACTGTGCTGCCATGCACAGCAGGTGATGACAACAGCCAAGCAGCCAGAGAGGAAGTGACGCCCTGCAGGTGGTGATTGTACACATTCTCCTCATATTGCATGAGGCTACAGGCAACGCAGCTCTGCCTAGCTGAGCTCACAGCTCATGAGTTGACCAATGAAATCCCTTGATGGAGTGTTGACAATGGATCAAATCATGCTGTGCCTGTGCATGCACATGTCTGACAGCAGCTTGACTGGTGACTGCATGCAGATCACCAGTCAGGCTGTGGTTCATGCAGGATTACCATGCACAGAGGACTCATCTAGGTCATACCAACTGATTGCAGAAATCAGGAAGACACAATGCCATGCAACAATGCAGTTTAGGCATCTGTACAAGCCAGATGGCAAAACACCTGCTGTGGGCAGGACAGGTGATAAGGGGCACATGCCCCTGACAAGCCAAAACACATGGCTGAGTTGTAGGGCCCAACTGACCTGTTCTGAACCAGCATGAGGCTGCCTTGAAAGGCACTCCACCACAGGAACTTCTTGACACAGACTTGGACTGCAGGGGAGTCGACGGGCAGGGTGAGCAGGATCATGCAGGTGGCAATCGACCAGTAGTGGTGGTGGATCCACCAAGGCCTGATGCTGCTGCCATTCACCTGACACGTTGGCAGCAGTAGGTGATCAGATGATGACAGGCCCTTGGGAAGGTGAGAGATGATGCAAAAAGGAATGATGAGAAGAGTTGCTTGGGTTTGTCAGGCTGATCAGCTTTTGCTTGACATGCCATTCCAGCACATACAACTAATACATACACCATGACCAGCTGCCAGACTAAGTTTCCAGCGCATGTTGTATACCAGCCCAGAAAGCTTAGACCAATTGCACACAGTTGCAACTCATGACAATGTCAATTCAACAGTCAGAAGCTTATGAACTCGTGCAATGAACAACAAAAGACTTTAGGCAACCTGCAAAACTTGGACCACCTGCAAACATGCTTCAAGAATGTGCTTGCATACCTTGAGAACATTCTCTCTCAATGCCAATGCTGTGTACAGGTACAGCATCCAGCACAAGAAGATCTGGACTCCAACCATGAAGGGAGGAGTCAATGAGAAGGCCTCATGAGCCTGGCTGCGAAGTTGAGCATTGTGCAGTCCCAACGATAAAGCTGCTCCAGTGACAAACATGATGACACCCATTTTGTCCCTGAAGGCATGGTATTCCTCCTTCAAGCGGATGCCTTCATTCCTCTGAAGGCAAAGTGCACAAAGTCAACAGGCTTGTTGGCTGCGGGATGTGCAATGATCTGCTGTTATGCATGCAGTCACAAAGGACAGCATAGCTCGAAGATTGTAAGTCATGAAAGATCATGTTCAGATTGACAGAGCCACGTTTGATGCAAATTCATCACCACTGCATGCTCCTGAGTATATGCCCAATCAATACTTAGACAAGCACAAGTTTGAGCAGTGTCGATGCATGAATTCAATATTGAGCTGAAGCATGTCAAACATAAGATGTATCCCTGGACCAGGGCTTACTCGAGCACTGATCACATTTGTCCGGGGTCCCAGCAGCCATGCAATCAAGGACGGTTGCTTCTGTTTCAGTAGCTTACGAAGATCTCCTCCAGGTCCATGTCCTTGCAGTATCATTTTGGAGGCCTTCAATTCCTCCAAAATTTGGCCAGAGTCTTCGCCAGCACTGTCGGCCTCTGCTTGGGCATTCTTGATAGACTGCTGCAGTAGCTTGATCTACAAAGGCAACGGCCATTGTGGGAGTGCAACTTGTCTACTGCTTCTTTGCTGTTTCAATGGATTAAGCAACGATGCATCAACAGCAGAGACCACACACGTACCTCCTCACCAAGTGAGTCACCCTCAGCCACTATACGCTGATTGTAGGTGGCCACCCTCTGACTTAAGGTCTTGCTGCAAGTCATGCGACCGAGTCAGAGCAGTGATCAGTTGTTATGGCAGGGACAGCACCGAACCTGCTGGTTGCGACTGTGGCAATCTAAGGAGCTGCTCACCTTCTAGCCGTTAGCTGCTCTGCATTGCCCATCAAATCCATAGCGGTATATCCCAAAATGAATCAGTTGCAGACAAGTCGCGTGCGATCCTTGCGCAGACCGCTGATGTGAGCGGGCAATCCAAAAATAACGACGCGCAGACGCGCGTATATGCCTTGGAGTACAATCAGGAACACCAACACAACGGCTCAGGGAAAACTTCGTGAGCGATGCTGGAACGTCTTTGTTGATGTCAATGCTTGCATTTTGAGATTACTTTCATAAAGGCGCTTGATGCCAGAGTGTGTTGCCACAGCAAGTGGTCTTGCCGTAGTGCCCGAACAAACGTTCCGTTTGCAACGACACCGCCCAGAAATCTGTGACCTGATTGAGAGCTTTTGGAGATTACTAACCTGTGCGTCGGTATATTCCTGATTAGATTGGCTGAAAAAATGCAAAACCCGATGCGACTACATAGCCAGGGCGGCTGCTATGTGAACTCCTCCTCGACGTGAGGACAGCACTGCTTGCACTGCTGAGCGTCGTGTCAAGATGCAGCTTTTTGTTCGCACAGGTGCAGAACCTCTCCTGCCAAGCTTTTGCGGTGCTTCAGTAACGCCGAGTTGACCTAATGCTGTTTCTCTTTCTGCTGCAGACAAGACCCACACGGTTGATGTCTCTGCTAGCAACACAGTCCAGGATGTGAAGGCCGTAATTGAGTCCCGTCAGGGTACGACACAAGCATTTCACTCCTTCTACAGCCCTAGTTGGGTCTGTTTTGATCTGAGTAGTTCTGGTGTCTCACGCAGGCATCCCATGCCTTGAGCAGAGGCTCATGTTCGGTGGTCGCCAGCTGGAGGATGACGTCATACTGGCTTCTGCTGGTGTCTCAGATGAGTCCACCATGTACATTGTCATGCGTCTGCTGGGAGGAGCTAAGAAGCGTAAGAAGAAGACCTACACCAAGCCCAAGAAGCAGAAGCACAAGCACAAGAAGATCAAGCTTGCTGTGCTGAAGTTTTACAAGGTGAGTTTGGAATCCTATTGCTTGCGATGATCACATCGCAGAGATGACTGTACGCTGCTGACGTCTTGGTACTTGTGATGGATGTCAGCACAACTTTTTATGTGTCACATTTCAAACTTGATGGTACATGTTCTCACAGTATTGTGCTGGCTATAGCATGTAAGCAGTAAGTGGCTGGTCTTCAGGTGGATGACAGCGGGAAGGTCCAGCGCCTGCGTAAGACCTGCCCATCTCCAGAGTGTGGGGCTGGTGTCTTCATGGCTACCCACTACAACAGGGTGTACTGGTGCGTGCAATGGTTTTTGTTGTATAATATGTTTTGTTGTTTGTCTGGGTTGCAGCTTCCTTGATAGGTTGGATCCAAATACACTTTCCCAAGGATACACTAATTTGCAGAGCTTTCAGAGCCTGGATCATAGGGGTTATTGCATCTGGCATGCAGCTTGTCAATGTGGTGCCTTCTCAGGGTGCATGCGCGACTTCAAGATATTTACTTGAGGACTATTGAGCAACGATATAGTTTTATTGCAACAGCTATGCCAAGCTCTGACTCGCAATCTTGCATAACTGTACCTCTGACATTGCTCAGTGCACCTGACTTGCTTCTTTGCTTGATGCAGTGGCAAGTGTGGACTCACCTACACCTATGACAAGGACAACAAGGCATAAGAATGCTGCGGCACAATGCCATTGGGTGTCTGTCATAAGCAGGATGCAGCTTCTTTGTAAAAATCAACCTAGCTGTACATTTAGATCTGACGCAGATCATGTTCTGTGCATTTGCATGAAGCTCATAATTGAATCGTGGATGGGAATGCTTACCTATGCACTGAGGTTGACTTAGCACCGCTGCAGATCAGCACTACGGCTGTAACACGGTGCACAACCACAACTATGCACCATTAGTCTAGGGTCCCTCAGCTTGGTGTTTGGCTTGTCAGGCATCAATCTGCCCCACGTCCTGCCCTGTTGATGTCCAATGCTTGTGAACATGCAGGTGTGCGCTAGGCGTGAGTGCAGTTCAAGCAATGAGTTATTTGAGCTTGATGTTTAGCACTCAACTATTTCAGTTGACAAGCACTCATAATAAATTGGATCATGTTCATTTGAGAGTGTGTGTCCATTTGACAAGGCCGTGAATTGTACCAGATTGCACATGTTGTACATCATGTGCAGTCTCGTGTGTTGCCTGTGATGCAGCCAAATCATGCTGTCACATGTACATGAGCTGCCTGCAGCCGCATGCGCATGCAGTGACAAAAGGAACCAGAACAAGCAGTCAATCGCTAACTAGATTGTCTGAAAGGGAACTATTTTGTCTGACATGTCGAATCCGGACACCCTTCCCCATGGACACGACTCAAAATGTGTGCAGGAATCCTGTTGAAATAGTTGAATCTATTTTCAAACTCATCTGATTTATAAAAGCATGCATGTGGCAGACACTGCTGATGCCCAGAATTGAAGGTTCGGCTGGGCAATTTTGCCGTCACAGTGCGCGTCGAGTGAAGTCTGCTGTCGCCGATTGGCGTGCATGCATGTGCACCCACAGCTGCAGACTGCAGTACAATGCGATCATCGTATGCTCTGCCGTGACTCACAGGAGCACCTTCCTGTACGACTTCGTTCCGGGCTGCATCATGACTCAATGGCATCCCTCCTGGCAGCCCTCTTGTTCGTTTTGCGTTCTTTTCGTGGACAGACGGACTGCTTAGCCGAAGGTGGGTTAATAGCCTACAAGCCCTACTCAGACCATCTCAAACGCGCACGGGCGGCCCCCATGCGCGATAACAAATGTCGTCGTGGCCGACTACAAAGCGGTCGTGTAGTTTCAGTAGTGTCATGTTGGAGGTTTCGATGTCGGACTGACGTGAACATGGCCGACTGCGGCTATTACCACATACCAGCGTGGCAACCATGCGCTCATACCCAGCCCAGGTGGCACGTATTAACTGTATTCGTGGTTTACGGCAATGCATTTTCCCCTCACCTGCTATCTTAGATGCGAGATCTGCATTTATAATCTGCTGGACAGCGGATCATCTCGACTAATCCGTTCGCTGCTTCTTCGTCGGAGTGGGAACCTACATCAGCAGGTATATTGTTTGAGAAGGCTTGCAAACTGCTGAGTCTTGACTGCTTTCCAGCGCATAAAGTCAAACACTTTTTGCAACGGTAGTTCCAGTAATCAAAGACCATCTTTGCCGAGCATCGCGCGCAACTCGACGGCGATACAAGCTGCTGAAGAACCGTACACGTAAACTCTATGGCACAACCAATGTCAAGCAGCAACGAGGACCAAGAAGTGTGCAGCGAGACTTTGCGAGTAAGCGTTGTTGTATCTCGCATTGCAGCAGCCTTTCCGCACTCGTATACATGTGTGCACGCGACGATGCGGAAAGTTACAAAGGCATGGCCGAACACATGTACATGGTAGCTGTCAGCAAGGCAGCAAGATTCAGGCATGAAAGCGCGCGAGCAGGCGCACGCGTGTAAATCCCAGTTGTGCTGATAACTTGTCCCGGTGCAGGTTGAGTCGAAATTGTTTTACCTGGATTTGAAACGAAATGCCAGAGGCAGATACCTGAAGATAGCAGAGAAAGGAACTAACCGTGAGAGATCCACCATCATTGTTCCGTACACAGGCATTATATGGTTTCGAGAGCTCTTCAACTATTACGCTGGAGGAACCAATGAACAAGGGTAAGTACCACTAAGCCATTGGCAGCTGGTCAGCATGCTGTTTCTTGTCTGTATGTTATGTCCAGGTCTATGATGGTGACACGTACAGCCTGCGCACACAATTAGACATTTTTGCTCAGGACCCACAAGTGCTTGTCATCCAGCTTGCAACCTTGTCACCCACCTTGACACTTAGCGCTCATATCTGCAGACCACTTGTGAGCAAAGAGCTGCCAATAGAAACCAAGGCATTCTACTTTGAGATTGGCGAAAACACGCGGGGCCGCTTCTTGAGAGTGTCTGAGAGCGGAGCAGGGTGAGTGGCTGCTATATTTCAGCTGTTTTGTATCAGCAAGAGCAAATACTGAATCCCTGTCCAGCTGGCTGTGCAAGTGACCAGCATGGCAGAAACCAGAAGCTGCTGTAGTCATGCATAAAGGCATATGCCATGCTGTCTTGCAACATCTTCTGGCCCTTACACTTTGGGCTGCATCTGTGTGAACTATCTGCTTTGATTTGCATGGCATTTTTCTTGGAGGTAGCAACCATCAACATACTGTATCCTAGCTCCAGAAGTTGTGCATGTGCAGGCCTCGGGGCCGATCATCCATTATCATCCCAGCAGGAGGCGCTACAGCAACTGCATGGGGCACATTCAGAGACGCGCTAACAAGAATAGAAGTTGCTGGTCAACAGGTGCTGTCATCTGTGCCCTAGCAAGCTTCTGCAAGTTGCTGTTTTGACTCAGGTCCTGATGTACATACAGTGACAAAGGCTACTTTTGCATGCAGTGCTATTGACATACATCATGCCTTGAGCAGCTGCCAAGAAAACATTGCGCATTTGCCATGTAAATGACAGCCAAAAGCTTCTCAGGTTACACGGTGGCCTGTTGTTATATATTGACAAGCTCTGGCTTGAAAACTCACAAGCTCTGGCTTACAGACAACTTCTTCATGCACCAAAATCGCGTCAATCTCTCACACAACATGTGCTGACCTCACCTTTGGCACAACGCAGGCAGAGACAAGCGAATCATCATCAGACAGATTTGACGATACAGTCCACCAGTTGTCAGGCATGAGGATTCAGGATGATGTCACGGTATGCTTGCCACTACCAGGCTTTGCCTTGTGCCAAGCGCAATGTGTCAATCAGAGCAATGTCAACACTCATTCTGCTTGTCTCAACAGACGGCCTGCTGTACTTTGCTGACTGGTACTTTTTATCAGCAACAAGCTTCTGATGGTGCATGATTCAAAGGGCCCATACACTGCTGACTGCATGCAATTCAGGGCTAACTTTAATGTGCTTCCACAGAGTATTGCCTGAACTGTCCACAAACATTCAGCCAAAGGCGCCCGTTGTATTGGCTGCAGCTATGAAATGAGTGCAGAGCATGCAAATGCAACATTGGATGCAGTTCTTATGATGACACAGGCTGCCCGCACGTGCCTAGCTCATCTTGGGCCGGTAAACGAATTTGTCATTATTGTTATTATTACTACTATGCAGTTTCTGTGATAATGCAGGCTGCAGTAGCAGGCAGCAGGACGGTAGTGGGGCCAGGACCATCCCCACCCACAATCACAGAGACAGAAACAGGAGGCCAGATAGTGCGAGCAGGCCATAAACGCTTCTTTTTTGATCTGGGCTCCAATGCAAAGGGCAAGTTCTTGCGAATCACCGAGGTAAGGCCAAGATGTTATTGTTTGGTGTCCAGCATGTGGCACTGAAAACCTCTTCCACCAAAAAGTCACCAGAGTTCTTTTCATGCTCGAGTCATGTTGCATTGTGTTGAATTTTGTTTTGTTGTGTTGTGCAGAACTGCAACTCATTGTTGTGTTGTGCAGAACTGCCACTCATTGTGGGCTCAATTCAAAAGTGCTTATTGCCTCATGTACCCCATCAAGCTGTCATCCAACATGTCGTGCTTGATGTCAGCAAAGTATGATTCACATAGTCACCAGTTCTTGCGCTTGCCGTTTGCATCGCTGCACCTAAGTGTTATTGTCTGCACAGGTGGTTGGTCTGGAACGCATAGCCATCGTTGTTCCAGCTGAGGCAATGGGGCAGTTTCAAGCAGCCCTAGGAACCTGCCAGGAGCAACATGCCTCAGGGGTTGTGTCAACAGCCCGCATACAACAGCAGCTACCCCCTATGCAACCCCCTCCTGCCCCCACCACTTCAGCCTCTGTCCAGTCTTCTGCTTCAGCCCCATGCACTCCATCTGTGACAGATGTGTCCCCACAGGTGAAGCCCCCCCAACACCCCCCACAACTCCCAGGGTGTGGTGCTCAGCTTCTGGAGCACATGCCACCTATCATGTTCCAGCCAATGTGGATTCTCCCTCCTCCTGCAGGTGCTTGTGCGCTCTGCCCATGTACCAAGAGTCTGCCCAAACAGTCTGTGTGAGCAGTGCACACAAGCAATTTGTGTAAGGGCCGTGCTGGTCATTGTCAGCAACTTTCTAACAGTAAACAGGCTTCCATGCAACAGGCATTGCAACTAAGGTTTTTGTTGTGTGAGGGATAATACTCTTGTACATTCAATGCACACTTGCAGCACTACTGCGCCCGCTTATGCATATGTGACTGCTGCCCTGGTCTTGGGCTGTTCTTGTATGGAGATTCCTGTACTGTGATGCAGATGTCCCAAGCTATTCGATGAGTGGACCGCCACTGACCTTCAATGAGATGAACCTGATCAAAATGCATGCAATGCTTGGTTATTGATTTTTGGAAAGGAAGGATATTGGGAAAGGTCACGGAGAGTGCAGGAAAGATCTGGATCAAGGGATGCTGTACCTCAGAATGTAGTACCTTACTTTGCATATAACAGTACATGTGAGTGTTCAATGCGTCAGCAATCAAGGCCTATTTTCACTATAAAGCCCCAAGGCATACAGTCTTGAGGTTATGCCAAGCAGCAATGAGCCATAACAGGTCACAGTAGAGATGGATCTGACCTACCTGACATTTCAGCAACACTGAATTTGTGGCATGGTAAATACATGTACATGTAGGTCAGATACCTCTCTGACATAGCAGTTGGATAGCTGATAGATTTTAGGTATTGCTGCACATAGGAATGTTAATCAGTTGCAGTGTACTTCTGCTTACCACAGACAGCTGTGAAATAGCAAAGCAAAGGTGTCTGTAACCAACAGCGTGGATGTACTTTCGTGGTGTTTTTTCAATTTGTCTTGTAGACACGCCTCAAGTGTACTTTCAATGTCAGTGACCGATAGTACTAAGTATGCACAACATGCTGACAGATACAGCAAGCATGTGCATGGAGCAAGCATATGCATGCCAATCTCCTCATGCATGCCGAATGATGTACGCACACCATATCTGGGCGACAGTGCAAGCAAACGTGCTGCTCATGACGCTGCTTGACCACATTGTGCGGGTGCATATGGGGGTGGAAGGGAGGGGGGCGGAGGGGGGCGGAGGGGGGGGGTTAGAACACTTGCATTTCGCAGTCCGTGCAGCAGATACGCCAAGCGTAAAGCTGATATGCAGAAAGCAAAAGTGCTGCGAGCTTGCTTCTGCATCGAAGCCTGATCCGCCCTCACACTGACTTTCTCGAAACTGGCAAGGGCCTGCACATGTTCCTGTCGAGGGTCTTACAAGCCGAAAGCTGTGAGGAGCCAACATTTTGTTCTTTGCTTTCTCTCGCGTCAGTCCAACAGCTGAGTACCTGTCACGTTTGATGCAGTACTTCAAGTGACCAAGAAACTACCCAACAGAGGCTTGGGAACCAAGCTGCAGCGTCTGAAGTGGAAAGACGACTCGTATTGGACGATCACAGCCGTCAAACCCTCTATTGTAAGAGCAACAAAGCTGTTTCGTTTCAACCCTTTGCTGCATGATAATGGCTATGATCAGCGTCTTGCTGTGATGCTCAGGACGGTGATCATGGGGCTGCATCTGGCATATTGACTTGGAAAGGTGCGTCTTTGTTGAACAACTATGCAAAGTTTGTGCATTGCTCAGACTCATTTGCCTAATTCAGGCCAAGCTCAATCAGAAGAGCCAAAACGCATCAATGGAGCACTGAAGAAGGTTTGGAGGCATTTAGGAGATGGTCAAAGGCTGCAGTGGCACACAGTGGCAAAGTCTGACAGTGTTTCCCAAAAGCAAACGACTTGAAAGTAAATACCAGAAAGTAAATTGTTGTACAATATATGACGTGTCCTATTACTGCCACAGATGCAAAGTGTTCTGGTGCTTGTCTGCATCAGCAAGCCAGCAGCACCAACAAACGAGAAGAACCTACTATGGCAGCATGCTCATCCCTTGGTCTTTTTTCTGACCTTACTGACTAGATAGTCTATGATGGCTGATTTGCAGTGCTGCCGCCTCTTTAGAGCCTCAAGGCTGATCCAAGTATCGTAGCCATCACTCCATTTCACATGAAGCTCAAGGCTCTCTCCCACGCGCCTGGCACCTAAATTATTGCAGGGTTACTGTTAAGATTGCTTCAACATGCAATAGAGTATCATAGTCTTGAAGTCATATATGATGCCATTGTAAATCAGTACATGCAAGATGACATGCCAGACTGTCGCAGCACACACATGGTGATAAATAATGCATGTCAACACCAATATTTGCAAGGCAGCTATTTTGGTATATACTTTTATGCATGATTGAATCAGCACCTTTTTCCACACGTGCAGAGTCCCACAATGTGTCTCATGGCCAGTCACGCATAGGTCACATCAACATGCTGATAAACCTACCAGAGATAGATGCGTTAGGCCACTGGCTTGCTGACATGTACTTGCGCGCCTTTTTCTGCTCCACCTCATCCACGATGTCCAAGCCAAGACCTGAGTCATCAGTCAGCGCAGGGGACGCCGCTTGAAAAGCTGCCAGCACTGTCTGCTGATGCTCCTCACCCTCACACTGCCCAGCAGAGTCATCCCTTACTGTGTCAGCTTCTGCCACAGCACTTGCATCTGGCATAGCATGATCCTGTGACTTTGACCTAGCATGCTGTTCCTGCCTGGCCACATCACTGCTGGGCTGAGCTGGCGTCTGGGCAGCACGCTGTTGCTTTGCTCTGTCCAAAGCTTGCTGGTAGAAAGGTTTGGACAGCGGCAGGCCAGCAGCAGCTATACACTCCTGGACAGCAGGTTTGAAAGCCTCACAGCCCTGGTGAGCTGCATCAAGCTGTACCCAAGTGTGTTTGGGCGCAGAGCTGTTCAAGGGGGGGTTGATGCCTGCTGGCATCTTGGGTGCAAGCTGCTTGGAAACAGTAGGAACCAAGTCAAGCAAGCTGCTGCCTTTCTTGCTTGCAGCCTGCCTCCATTGGTTTGCCTGCTGCCCCAAAATCTGGGAGGTTGCATCTCCAAGTGGTGCGCTGACTGCAGTCCTGTTTGGCAGCTGTGCTGCTTGTTTAGCGGAAGCAGCAGCAGCAGCAGTGGCAGCAGCAGCAGTGGCAGCAGAAGCATGAGCAGCAGCAGGGATAGCACTTGTGGGAGCAGCAGCAGCATGCTGCTCTGCAGGACGAGCAGTCCAGTCAATCTGACTTCCAAAAGATGTGGGGTCAAGCCCTTTGGATCTCAGAGGCACGTGAGGCTCTGCATTAAAGCTGGGGGCTGGAGTGAATCCTGGCTGGGGGTTCTGCTGCCCATTGGGGTGCCCTGCCAGAGCAGCAGCTTGAGCTGGCTGCTGCTGCAGTGCGTAAGGGGGCTGGGCGTGCAGCTGCTTGAGCATCTGCTGAGGCTGGCCACCAGGATGCTGCTGATACTGAAGTGGCGTTTGCTTTGGCAGCTGTTGGGTTGGCATCTGATGAGCCATGTCATTGCTCCTGGGCAACATGTGTGCTGTTGGCAGTTGAGCTTGAGCAGATGCTCCTCCTGCAATGCCATCACAGGACATACATGTCAGATTAGGCAAAATGCAGTGTGCCATTGTTTGCGTTGTACAAATTGAGATTGATGATCATATATCACAGAACCACTGCCAAGATGTTGTGAAAGCTCCTCTCAGACAGATACACTCCTGCGTCTGTGACAATGACATGCTGCAAGCACGCTGCAAAACCTTGTAGCTCTATCTCTGCATGTCATCGTCTGTAGCACATAGTAGAGAATGAGGCTTTTCCCAGGATTGGAGGAAATGCCTTCACACATAATATAATGGCTGCTGTTCATATTCAAAAGCATGCTGCTATGTAATAGCAGTACTTGACTATGCCATACGCCCATGTTGATGCCTTTCCTTCACAAGGACCCTTCAATATGTGCCTGGATGGTAATTGGACATGTGCAGGAACTGTGAAGATTACCTAGGGCAGGACGAGGCGGTCCTGCTGGCCACTGTGACTGCAGCCCCAAACCCCAATTGGTCTGCTGAGCAGACCCCCACCCAGGCTGCTGCATCTGAGCAGCCAGACCCTGGCTGCGGTCTGCTGCTTGACCATGCATGCCGGCATGCATTGCAGGTTGCGGCACGCTGGTAGTAGTTGCATACGCATGCCCTGCTTGCGTGGGCATAGCAGTGTGAGAGCGTCCTGCTCCACACTGCGTGTGAGACTGTTGCACCTGAGCAGCCCCCACTGATGGAGGGATGAAGTGAGCTGGTTTGTACTGAGGCGCCTGCTGGAGCCGATCAAAAGACCAATGCAGCTGTGGCTGGATGTCGTTCTGTGAGGCACTGTTGAAGGCGCCCTGGACTAGTGTTGGGTGCAGACCATGCGCCTGGTTCATGTGGAAGCCAGGCTTGGGAGCAGCAAAGGTGGCAGGCCTGTACTCTCCGGGCTGCTGCAGCTGAGATGCAAACTGATCCTGAGTGTGTGGCTGCTCAGAGTGGTTGTGAGCACCTGAAACGTGCACTGGGAGGCTGCCTATCTGCGAAGGCCCAGCATCTTGAGTGAATGGGACTGCCTGTTGTGTTTGCTGAGGCCTGGGTGCTGATGGTGGGGGTGTGACATCTGCAGCATCGTCTGGGTGCTCAAACTCCCGGATGAGTTCAGCTCCTCGGGGATGCTGTGTCTTGATAGCTCTAGCGCTGTACCAGTTTCCCTCATCCTCAGGGAAGCCAGGGAACTGTACATAGTAGTCCCACTCTGTACGTCTGTTGCGCTTAACTCTGGCTTTCTGTGTGATGTAGGCCTGAGGCTGTTCAATCAACACAGTCTCATTAGCCTGAGAACCCAGCATGTCTGCTGCATACGAGGTGCTTGGCATTCCCTGTGACCACAGTGGTTTGAGCAGGCTGACTACTGCAAAACATCTGCCTTCAAAAACAGCCAGAAAGACACTGACCTGCTGCTCAAACAGGCCTGCCGGACGTATGCCAGCCGTGTGATTCGCAGATTGAAATGCTACTGAACGTACAGCTCCTACAGACTGATGAAATGGCACAGCCATACTCCTGCTTCTGTTGATAAACGCCTACAGCTGTTCTGCCTGCAGTGATGGCACCATACACGCCTGGAATGAGCGCGTCGCACTACCAAACACTTACAATTCCGTTCGTTCTTGCCTGAGTAGGTCACGCGCTTGAGAGAACGGCGAAAGCCCACGTTGTTGACCGATCACTGTCAACAACAGTTCTGCCGGAGCCAATTTGCCTGATCACCCAGACCACAGCATTCATCTCGTCATCATATACGAGGATATTGCAGCGTCTGCGGAGGCACGCGCATGTCAGAGCGTCAGTCAAAGCAGGACTGCCAGTGAAGTCTAGACTCAAATGCATGTTGCAGGAATTGTCCTTTTCCATAAATGGGAGCAGTAAATTCTGCATAGCGAGTTATGACGCCGCCGAGTGTCAAGTGAAGTTCTCTGTCTTGCGCTGGTTATAGCCGAGAGGTCAGTGGAGCGGTGCCAAGATGCCGACCCGTAAGTCATTTCGATACGCTGATCCTGCTGCTGCATTCAACTCAATCATGTCCGACCGAGAGTCGAGTGATAGCAAACAGAATTGGCGAACTACTTGATGTATAAAGCAAACTTTGCAGTTATAGCCAAACGAGTCTTGATTTTGCAGTCTTATGGCCTGGACTATCAGTACCAACAGTTGCCCATATGCTTTCCTTGCAGACTTGCATAAGAACAGGAAGAAGAGGGGTCATGTCAGTGCTGGACACGGACGTATTGGAAAGCACAGGAAACATCCTGGAGGTCGTGGTAACGCTGGAGGACAGCATCACCACAGGATCAACTATGACAAATACCATCCTGGATACTTCGGAAAGGTGTGGGGATACACTCCAGCTATACAGTCAGACACAGCCTTTGCAGAGTTCTGCGCAGCATCCTGTCTCAGAGCTCAAGTTGACACAGAACTCATCACGGCGTATTGACAGCAGCTCTGAATATGCAGGTTGGTATGAGGCATTTCAACATCCGCAAGAACAAGTACCACTGCCCAATCGTCAACCTAGACAAGCTTTGGAGCCTAGTTGGCAACGAGGTATATCACGCACTACTTAACTTTTGCTGAGTCAGCTATGCCATCAAATTGCCTTCCCTGAGCCGCTTTCTGAACATGTCTCTTGTGTACTATCACTACTTGCATGCACATGATGCAAAAGCAGCTTTTGCGCTGGGCAAGGCATTTGGTGTGCAGTTAGCTGGTAGGCGTCAGATTGCTTGCAAAGTGCTAAAGCCTTTGTCATGGCAGGCGAGGGAAAAGGCTGCAGAGAGCAGCGGCAAAGCTTTGGTGATTGACGTCACCAAGCACGGCATCTTCAAGGTGCTGGGCAAGGGTGTCTTGCCAGAGCAGCCAGTTCTTGTGAAGGCCAAATTTGTGTCAAAGCTAGCAGAGCAAAAGATTAGGGACGCTGGAGGCGCAGTTGAGCTTGTAGCGTAGCTGTCATGGCAGCCTACGGTTGTAACATATGTCCACTAATCTCCTTGGTTGCAATGTCAGCTGCAACTTTGAGGGATGCTTCGATCCAGCAACTTCAAGAAAGCTGTTGTGTGCATGGGGCTGTTCAGCTGATAAGTAGTAAGCTTCTGTGGCAGGGCTCGTGACAAGAGCATCCATGCTGTGTGTAAGCAGCATGCACCTGTCACTGATGCATGGTCTAAGATGCTATCCTGCCTGTGGTCACCTGGACCTCGGGTCAGTATCTGCAGTCATGCTTTGTATATAAATTACATGCAACGTACTTCTGCCCTCCATTGGATCCTCTGCAGCTTGGAGGGTGACATCAAAATTGCGTTAGGTGCGTAACCTATGTATTGATACTTGAGGAGCAGAATGCATTATTGCACACCGAGGAGCTCAAGCAGCATACGTTGGACCAGAGTCTGCCTACCAAGCCTAATTTGACGAGGGCAGTTGTGGTCATGCAGCTTGCCTTGCAACAGCACAAGGTACCCAGTCACTTCTGACACAGCATTTCAAACCCAGCACAGAGGCAATACGTCTGACCCTCTGAAGCCATTCACTTGATGAAATGTGGCAATGTCCACATACAATGTCTCATTTGCTGGTGGGTGAGCTAGTCCACCAGGGCAGTCTGGCTTGAAATGTGCTGGCTGAAATCATCTCTGACTCAGCAATCATCAGCTTACAGGCTTGCAAGCCAATGGCTCTTTGAGGCTCCTGATGGGCCTGCATTGATGCAGGCCTGACTTCGGTGTGCTAGACTGCATACGTCGCCAAAATTGCACAGCATACTTCAATCCAAGTCTAGACTTCAAGAAATACACATGATGGGGTATGTTCTGTTGGACTAGAAATGCAAAAATCTGCACAATGTTTGACACAGACATTTGATCTGTACAGGCTCACACAAATGACAGCCAGGAGGCCTGTGCATTCAATCTGCCCATGGAACCCTTTGCTTTTGTTGAGTGATAGTGACATCACTTCAGCCAATACCATCAAAGTCAGCAGCCTAGCTGCAGTAGATCTACATGCTCCTCATGTTCAGTGTATACATCACATACTTTGATGGTTGTCACATGCTACTGTGGTTTGCCTACCTTTGGAGACGAGCTGTGTGCCATGTTGGCATACATGGTGTCCCCATACAGAGGGAAACCTTCAGCCCCAAGCTGCACTCTGATCTGCATGCATGCAGCACACACACTTGGATCAACAACATTTACAGAAGGCACAGGACTGGCTTGAAACAGAGAGCTTGCATTTGGAAATGTGCAGACGGCATTTGCTACCACATGATGCAACAGATGGAGATGGCCAGACGGCCATACGGTGGCCATACGGTGGCCATACGGTGGCCATATAGCCCTCGACCAGATGCTGTTTCCCACAGGCCATGCAGCGTTTGTGAGCATGCACTCACCACATGGCGCTCTTTGTCTCCAGAAGCCTGGGGCAAGAGCCATGCAATGCCAACAGCTTTGTTGAGAGGCAGGTCTGTCACAGCATAGACAGACCTGCCATATGTCGCTGCCATAGCTGTCGCAATGTTGTACGCAGCAGCATATGCGCTGATTGCTGAGCAGCATGCCGTTTGCCTGTGTGTTATGTCTGATTGCAGGTCACCGAGAGCTGATCAAGCTGCAACATCAAATCTGTTGACCTAGGTTCACCAGTTTGGTGACCTTGGCTGACCAGGTTTTTGACCTGGACTAACCATTTGATGACCTAGACTGACCATTTTGTTGACCTAGGCTGACCAGCATGTTGACACAGGCTGACCAAACAATTTTGGTCAAAACCTTGCGACACTACAAGCAACAGGATCAGGTGAAGCAGGAAAGATGATCTGCAGCTCAGCTGTTGCCCTACAAGAACGAAACCACAACGCTGGCATTTGTCCAGCAATTACCAAAACGATTGGCTGGAACGCCTATAAATAATAATTATTATTATTATTATTATTATCATCATTATTATTATTATTGTTATCGTTTGTATCATTATTACCTGGTGAGTACGCCCCGTATGAAGCTCCAGCAGGGCCTCATATGCGACTGGTCCCCATTCTGCAGCCACCTCATGCACAACTTGGACCGGGCTGACATCCAGCACCTCCAGCAGGCAGCACTGACTGCCCGGCACAGGGCTGTCATGCACTTGGCTGTGAGCCGGCTGACCCTTGACCTGTTCCTGGGTTATATGATGGGTCAGCTTGCCTGCACCAGCAGCCTCTTTGTCATCCCCAGCAGCCTTTTTGTCATCCCCGGTCGCAAGCCTTGACACGCAGAGCGTTGACTCGCGGCTGAGCTGTGAAGCCTGTCTGTGCCGTGCTGAGTTAGTATGTATATGCACCAGCAGCCTGCCTTGCTGATTGAGATCCAGAACACAATGTTGTGGAGGGTATGTGCATGTTGATGCTTGCTAGAGATGCAGGTCATGGACCAATCTGCCTGCTGGGCTGAAGCAATCCAGCAGACTCCTGAAGCAATTGAGCAGACTCCTGAAGCAATTGAGCGGACTCCTGAAGCAGTTGAGCAGACTCCTGAAGCTTGCAACACAAGCGTGGTGCTATGCTTGCTTTCAAGCGAGGGGTTTAACACCAGTACTACAAAGATGTAACACTGACATTGCCAGGTTGTGATTACACTAATGATAACAGTTATGCATACATGCCACCTCAGCGGATGACGCACCCGTTGGTGGGGGATGCTGAGTCAATGCCTTGTAAAACTTCCTGACAGCCCCGGGCCGTTGCAGCAGCCGGTTGAAGCGTTGGACAAAGGGCCGATTACGGCCCACCACCAGCAGTCCCTCTGTACACGCATCCAGTCTGTGGGTGATCAAGAGGGACTCTGCAAACTGCAATGCCTGCATTACAATACCCTGCTGAAGTCAAACCCAAGCTCACCTCTAATCTATTAAGCAAGATCCTGGGCAGCCCGGTATAATACTTGGCTTCTCATCACATCAACGCCAAAAGGCGTAGTCTTTTCTTTTCTTTTCTATTAAGCAAGATACAAGGGCTGAGAATGCATCTTTTGCGTGGACAAGCAGTACATGGGCTTTGAGGTATGGCATGATTAGAACAGCTTGACTAACCTGTGCAGTGCAGAAAAGGACATTTTCCAAGAGGTTGTCCACTGTAGGTGCAACCTGTACTCCTGCTGGCTTGTGTATCACAACATAGTCTGCCCCATTGTATATCACACACTCCTGCACAATGCAACAAAGTGACACATGACTGGCACCAAGCTTGTGCATGAGCAACTGCTGTGACTTCAGGTGTCAGGACGGCATAAGGCAAAAGTTGCACAAGATGTCAGCAAAACACAGCATGCTTTGCTACCATTGTTTTGAATATGTGCCCCGTGCTCAGGAGCAATGTCCAGCCTTGATATTCCACATCATTGATCCTGCTCATGGCAATGCCTGGGGCAAGGACCACATGAGAACATATGACGAGAGAATGTTCACCTGCCAATCCACAGTATACACTGCAGGGAAGCGCTTGGGGTGGACATGGACTCTGATGAAGGCATGCTTGTTGATGGCTATGTCCTGAGTGACTCTCTTTGGCTGACACTGCTCAGCCTGCAGCACACAATTGCTCAGACATGTTGAAATTCTCTACGATGCTGTGCTGGGGGTCTGCATGCACAGCTGCTTTTGAGGATGTGCATGGAGCAACACAACCTGTGCTGCATTTAGGCGACCGCATGCTACCTAGGTGTTTAGTCACAGCTGGGTCCTGATCATCTTAAGACTAAAAGCAGTGCAAACGCGTGCTTGCAAATGCACTCACGCAAACCAGACTTGTAGCTGGCTGCCTGCTACACATGATGTGCTTTGGTTTGAGTAACAGGTGACAAGCGCGTGGATGGCTGTTGATAGCAATGCACTGGGCAGGGGCTGTCGCAAAGCACACTGCAGTACCTGCCTGCTTGCCGTGTATGCTGATGGCTGCCTGACGCTGTGCGGACAGGTGTGCCACATGTTCTGAATCCATTGAAGCTGCTCTCATTGAAGATAAAGCTGGAGGGACAGGGCACCAATGAACAGCCCCAAAGCACAGCAGCTCGTGAACAAACCACTGCAAGCCACAGATATGCAACATGAAACCAAGGTGTACTGTCTCGTTAGTTTCATGGCAGCATGAAGCCACTGCGAGTCTGCAGGCAGGTTCAAGCACACAAGCAGGGACAGCTGAAATCGATGTTATCGCTCAGTCAAGGACAGCATACCACTCACTTCTGGCAGCTTTAATTGATTCGCAATTGTCAACTTCAAATTACTGTCTGCTGCAGCTGACAAGTGCTCGACTCTGGGGCCCAGTGTACTGGTTTCTGGAGTTGGAGGTATGTTTGTAGCAGCGAGAGACCCATGGCGCTGCTCTTGGACTGCAGAGCCATAGTGCGTGAAGACTTTGAGACTATTGACCAGAGAGGCATCGTTGGACATAGGCTGCGCAGTTTTGCTGCTTGCGACATGTGTCCCAGTGAAGCAGTGATCTGAAATGGGTACCACGCTTTGCGGACATGTGCTGAGCTGCGGAACCTCAGCAGCTCTTGGCCTTGCATCGTAGATCATGGATCCGGGGTAAAGGCTGCGCATGAAGAAGCATTGTGAGTGTGACAAGAGCATCGCCGAAACGCCTGCAAACTCCGCAATAACGCCAGCAGTGAAATAAACAGACAAAGTACACTTGCACCTGAGCTAGCGTACGTTTCTGGTCAGGTCCACGAGTTCTTGCCTGCCTACTTCGGCTATCTGTAACGAGTGAGGCACTTATTGGCGGGTTGCAGCCCTGTGATCTATTGCTAATCATGGTTGACTTGGCGCCCCAAGCTGCAGGAACGAGCTCCCTGGAGGACTCTTTGAAAAGTCTGAGCTCCGAGGTATCATTGTCAATGTTGCAGACAGTCTGGCGGCAAGTCACCCGCTTGTGTATGCGAAACAAGCTTGCTCCTGCAGGAGATCACCAAGTTCGAAAAGTCTTTTAAAGACCCCAAGTTCATGGAGCTACTGGCTGACTATGCCAAGGACATAGCCGACCCCCAGGTGAGCCACTAAGCTGAATGTCAGGACCGAATGTGCCGGTTTTGTACGGCCTTTGTTCCTTGCTTATCCACTGGCGCTCAGGTTTGTATGCTCAACTGCAAATCCTATGTGTTGCAGACTCGAGCTGAGCAGGACCAGTACATACGCCAGCTTGAAGAAGAGGGCAGGGGTCAGGAGGTTTATGGCAAAGGCATGCAGCTTGTCACACCCACTGCAGCCTTTGTAGCCAAGACCGCCAACAAGCAGTCCGGTCAGAAGATCTTCATCAACGTCTGCACCTCGGACAAGGCATGTGCTCCCTCACAGTACTGCTGACATCCAGCACCCTGAAAAGCTGCTGTTCAAACTGCTTCATGGGACAAGTCTGCTAGACAGTCAACTTCTTCACGCCAAGTGTCTGTCTGTGCAGGTGGTTGTTGCTACCAGCAAACGCCAGAAGAATGCGGATGGCACCACAAAGCCTGGGCTGTCATGGAATGTACCACTCATGCTGGGGAAGCAAAAGGAAGGTTCTGACAGGAACAGGATCCAGTGCATCGTGTTTGACTTTGTGGTGCATCCTGATACTTGTAGGATGGCACTGAACAATGCCAAATTCAAGGTCAGCCTTTCCACTAAATGTCTCAATCTCACCTTGCCAGAATGCATGTCGTCACATCTTGACAGGGCTGTACTTGTCAGCCATGTCTCCCTCAGACACATATATACGCAGAACTTGGGGGGAGCAGTGTCTCACACACTTGTCCCTCATGGACAATGCCACTGCACAAGTGCCTGTGTCTTTTCTTCTCCTTTTCTATATAGGTCTATAACTGGTCGGAAGCAGTGATCCCAAATGGCTAGCAGAAATATGCTCAGCCACAGACCACATTGCACACTGCATGACTAGCACATCGACACCGATCACAAAAGCTGTAATAGAGAACAGTAACGCAGCATGACAGATGGAACTGCGCAACATTTCATTGTCACCTGCACAACCTTGTGGTCCAGCTGCACCTGATACTGTGATTAAACACATGCCATTGACTGCTCCTATTCAGAGTATGATTCTGGACTCGGCTGTGGACAACATTGAGAAGGTGACAGGCTGGACGCTAACAAGGCATTACAGCTTTCCCAAGCTGGCGTTCAAGTCTACCCCAGGAGTGGACAGGCCATCTACTGTCAGCTACAGGACAGACGTGCAGGGTGGCTCAACAACAGACCCCAGACAAGAGAACATGCCGGACTCCAGCAACAGGCAGCATTCAGCAACCACTGCAGGCTCAACAACCCTTTCTAAGTCTCTGGTAACAGAGCTCCCACCAGATTCTGCTGCCAAGGGGGCAAATGATGAAGGCAAAGGCAGCAGGTCCAGCGGGTTCAAGTTTCCCTCTGCAAAGCATGAAAAGGCACCAGTCACGTCTTTGCCTACTAGCAAACCCCCTCCTGGGCAGTCAAGCTCAGGCACTGGAACAGCTATCAGCTCAGGGGAATCCGACCAAAACCTCCTGACAGCTGTTGCTACAACACGCATGGAGGCAGTGAGCTTGCAGGCAGGAGCAGCCCGATCCAATGAGGGTTTCCTTGATGGGGTGGTGCAGCCACAGTATGAGATAGTGTACAGGGGTCAGATGGACCTGTCAGAGGCTTGGGAGGGCCCTGGCATCAATGTTGCCTCGGCCAAGTGTCCAAAGGTGAGCAGCATGATGAGATGGTCTCCTGATATGGCAGATATCTAGGACTTGAGACATATGTCGATGCGTTCAGAACCTGCTGCTTTGATCATCAGAGTGTGTCCAACAATGTCAGCTGTATATGAGGCTTTAGGAATGCATGTCTTAGATGACAACTCCTATTGTCCGATTCTTTCTTGACGTCAACACCTCTTTACAACAAAGACTGTGCCGCTTGTGTAGTGGCATTGTGTACTCCGTACGAAGTGTTCAACAACACTGCCCCTCCCTGCCCACAACGCAATGGCGGCAGACTCTTACTCAGACCCACAGCCCTAGCAAGGGGTAGCTGCATACAGCTAGCAGGGCTGCTGTCACCAGTCGCGCAGCCTATCAATCAACCCACCCACCCACCCAACCATTGAACCATCACTCCATGCGGTCCTGCATCCAGGCAATCATTCATTGAAGGTTTTGTGTGACATTTCTGGAGCTTTCAAAAGTATGTAATGTTTCACTACTATGCAGGAGCTGGTGATAAGGGTGAAGCTGGTGGGAGTGCAGCAAGCAAGCCAAGCTCAGCTGAACATTCAGCCAGATAGCATGAGTCTGAGTGTGCCTGGCAAGTACAACCTGGACCTGCCTCTGCCCTACAAGGTGGCAGAAGCAGATGGCAGTGCCAGCTTCAATGCTGCAAAGCAACAGCTGGAAGTCACTCTGCCAATAGTCCCCCTGCCGCTTCCTCGCACAGCCTCACGCTCAGACAGAAACCTGTCCCAGCAGGAGCAGCAGGTACAGTCACCAGCTGGCAAGACATCAGACACCAGACAGCCAAGCTCTGTCATGGATTCTGAAAATCAGCACGGATTGGAGTCAAGCAGTGATCAGGTCTCAGATGGGCCAGATGCTGCTGATGCAGCACCACAGGATGTTGATGAGTCTGATCAAGCGTCCACTAGCAGGAGCAGGCAGCAGCAAGGTTCGGGAGTAGACACTGACAGCAAAGGTCAGAGGTTAGGTAGTCAGATGCAGCGGCTGACAAAGAACCAGCGCAAGTGGTTGGAGCTGCATCCAGTGGCAAGCACCAGTACTCCCAGCCCAGCTGAGCAATCTGAGACTACATCAACAGTGGAGACTGTCAGCCCTGATACCTTGCTTGCAGCTGCAGCAGCCGGTACCGCTCATTCCCCTTGCAGCATCACAGAATGCTCTCACTGTGCATTTCTGTATGTACCTGACCCTACAGGAAGAAACATGCTTGATGAATGTACATCTCCACACTGCAAAGACGCATACAACACATAAGAAGTGCTGATCAAATTGTTAGCATTGTCTCACTGCATATGGATGGTGGCACCGGATGTAAGCAATGGTGTGAGTGAATGTTGTGGGTGTGAGCAAGAGCAATGGCATGCAGGGGACCTGTTCATTGCCTGTGCTGCCTTCCAGCAACAAATACCTGGCTATGTTTTCACCACTCGTGATGAAGGCTTGGGCTACTACAAGGACGCAGGCATGAATTTTGGGCTTGACAAGCAAAGCCAAGATCATGCAAAGCAGCAATCAGCATCTGTTGCAAGCACTATGCAAGGCAGGCAGCTGGTATGTGATCTTCTGCAGCCCAGACTACGCAGTCCTGCTGCTGCAGAAGAGCTAGATTGATGGTTCTACTTTAAAGCAGGGTCTCAATCTAGCAACATTTGGGCAGAGCTTTTGATGCCATGTGCATTGTAAATGTAGAATTGAGATAGCGTTCACATAGCAGCATCTTCAGAGTACTGCCTGACAGCTTTGACTTACTTGGTTTGCAGTTCAGTGACCAATTGCATTTGCACCGTTTCTGATGTATTGCTCAATGAGCTTAAGCAGCTTTCATTATTGCTCATGTTCAGCTACTCATGTGGCACATGCTGGTCTGTGGTGACAGTGCACTCTGCAGTACAAAGCAAGTAATACGAATTTTCGAATTGTTGAGTTGTGATTGTGTAGCATGCTACTGCACACTACCTATGCTGCTCCATCTAGGTCCAGCTAAAGGCAGGTGCAGGACAGGAGGATGCACAACAGCGCGTGCTGCATCGGGAGTCATGTTCACACGATTGCATGTGCTGTTTGATCCACTTGTGCTGTCAAAGCTACAGTGCCCGATATTGCAGCAGGGGATTGTCCTGTACGGGAGTCCAAATCTGGTCTACGCTTGCTGAGCATGTACAAGAACAAGCAGGAATTGCCCTAACAGTATCTGCAAGCTACAGACAACTCAGTTCCCTAAGCAAAGAAGTGAAATTGCACATAGTATGACTGCATAACCTGCTGAACACCACATCTATACAAGCAAATCACTACCTAACAGACACTGCGCCTTTACAAAGAAACCAATTTGCATAGTCAGTGAGGGCCATGTGTAAATTTGGCACGCTTGCTAGCAGTAGCCTCCATAGGGTCCTCTCCACCAAAAGTCTTTGCCATCATGGGGCCCTGAACTGTTGTGTCAGCATGAACACCCCCCTCACGCAGGTTGGCCTGACTCACATCCCACCCATGGGGCTCCTTGGGGTAGGCCCTCATCACTATGCCATTGTTCCCTGACAGCGCATGGGCAGAGGCAGTTGCAGACATGGCACTAGCTGTGCCTGAGGTATCCCCAGTCTGTCCAGCTGTGCGTGCAGGATGCACAAAGGGTGGCGGTCCCATGCTGCCATACCCTGACATGCTGATTGACCCCTGGGACACCCTAGGGTTGTAGCCCCTGACCCCCCTGACTGCCTTCTCTGGTGAATTGTTCTCCTTGTCTCCAGCACCATTACTGACACCGCCGGTCTGCTTGCTGACTAAACCATTGCTGGAATCCCATCCAGGACCTGAGCCCATGTTGGGGTGGGTGACCTCAGCTTTGGCGGCACCCCTGGGGGCGCTGCTGTCAGTGGTGTTGGTGCGAGGCTGGAAGGGGTTGTTCCATGCAATGCTTGCAGTGCTCTCCTTAGGGGAGTTACTCATGCTGCTGTCAGCATGGCCTGCCCCAGAAGCCATGGCGGCAGCTGCCAGCTTGGGGTGTGATGCTGCCTGACCATGGGATCCTGTCTGACCAGCCACCATGATGGGCTTCAGTCCTGCTTTGCCTGAGCTGCTCACCAGCTTTGTGTATGGCTGCTCTGATGGTGCAACCTCTTCTGACTTGCTCACTGTGTTGGTGATGCTCCTGTCCTGACTGTTGGGCTTCTCAGGCAAGCTGGCCTTGATAGCAGCAGGCAGAAAGGCAGGAGCCAAGTTGCTCAGATTGGATGGAAGGGAGGCTGAGCGTCTGAGTGAGGGTGCATGCTGTGGCACATCTGAAAGCATAGACAGCTCAACAGAGGCTGCTGCTGCTGCTGCTGCTGTTGCTGGCAGTATTGGCTCAGCTGCTGCTGCAGCTGCTGCTTCTGCTGCCCCCAGTGTGACAGGTGGTTCATTTGCAGCTTGTGCTGAATCAGCAGGGGGAGCAGCTGGGTCAATGTTGTCTGAGACAGCCTCTTCTTCACCGTCAGTGTCAGAGATGGGCTCATCCTCTTCAGCAGAGTGCCTCGCCTTGGGAGCAAGCTGCACACAGTCCAGCAGCCAGTCAATGCATCATCTGACCCACACAACAACGCCAAGCTGGCAGTGATAAAATTGTGAACCAGACACACAATGCAGCCACACCCTCACACCTCAGTCCAGTAGCATGTGCTTGCGTTATTGAAGATCATGATATAAGTTGCAAGAGGGTCCTTCCCACACCTGAAAATGCTGTCACTATGCAGTCAATGCCATTCATTGCATGTCTTGAAGAGTATGATGAGTTGGTAGTTGAGCAGCAAGGTCAAGCAACAATGTGACCACAAAGTGGCACCGCTGTGCAACAATGTGCATATCAAGCTTGCACCTTCAACTTAACGTTGTGAGGGCTGGACATAAAAGACAATGACCATTCAGTCAATGAGCTTGAAGATCTAAAACCAGTTGCCTAAGGCAAAGCTTGATGAAGCTTACTTGCTTTGTTACACCAGGGTGACATTGACAGTGAACGCACTGAGCACTGTTTGGTGGTTGCACTGATGCAGCACTTCACAAAGTGACTGCTGAAACTGGCTGTGAGAAGGCAACAAGGCATGAGGGCAATGCTGACCCCACCTTGTAGGTGAAGGGGTCAATCCTGCCCCCCTTGCCGGCCCTCTTCACATTCTTCTCGCTGACCAACAGCCGCAGCGCCTTGCTGATGTCTGGGTTGTTGCCAAACTCCTTTCTGCAACGCAGGCATGCCACACTTTGATGCATGCCTCCTGCAGCATGCATGCCAAGCAACTGCTTTTAGACAGCATACAAAAGTTGCCTCAGTGCAGAAGATGTTGCAAATCAGTAGCTGAGTGTTTTTCTCCACATCAATGAAAGGCAGCAAGTCTTGAGCTATCTGGTGGGCCCAACTGCCACAGTAGTCTCAAGTCCAGGAGCACACCTGATCACAGATTCGAAGGTCTCAGTCTTGCCAGCCTTCAGGTTGTCTCGGATGTACTGTAGTATGGTAGCTGCAAAGCGCTGTACCCTGGTCATAGGCTGTGCGGAAGATCCTCTACTAGGAGGCTGCAACACAGTGTCTGTGCTCATTGCCAGCACTATGCAATGAGGGCTTGACAGTACTAGTTACAACAGATGCAGTGCAGTGTCAACAGCAGCAGGAGCGTCATGAACAGGAGCAGCAGCAGTTGTAGCAGAACTGCCTGAAAGTCCAAATTGCTGTGAGACGCAGCACTTTGCACTCGGTCTGCACACCTCTGTGGATGCAGTGACAGAAAGGCAATGTTGTACCTTGGCACTGTTGGCAGGGGTGGGGTCAGACTGCAGGGGCACAGGCTGAGGCCTGTTGGGAGTCTTCCTGGTTGAGGGTCTGTTGGCGCTCTTGGGGATGACTGGGGTGACTGCAGTGCTGATTGGCTGCACAACATTGCAGTCAAAACTTGTGCTTTGAGAACAAGAGAATATGACGTTAGCAATTAACAGACATGAGTCAGTGGCTCTTAGAGTCATACAGGAGCCTGCTTGGACCCAACAGAGGCATGCTGAGCATGCTATGCATGCTGTGCATGCTATGGAGCTCTCACAAGAGAACAGGAGACAGCTTCAGCAGATTAATGTCCATCAGGCAACTGCATGAAACTGCGTGCTTTCTGTGCTAGGCTAGGTTAGGGGGCATGAGGCAATGCAGCATAGCAACAGCAAAATGGAAACTCTTGACAAGATGCAGCACAGCATAAGCTTTGTTTACCTCATTGTCAGGGCGCTTTGACACTGGAGGAGGAGACGTGGGAGCATAGAAGTCACCAGCTGACAGGGCTGCAGCCAAGACAGCGTTGGCAGAGCCATGCACAGGTGGCTGTGCCACTTGCACAGGGGCCACAGGCTGCACTGGGGCCATAATCTGCATAGAGGGACAGCTGTCACTTTTGGGGGGGGGGGGCATCAGCTGCCAACAGCCCCACGCCAGTAGGGCTCTTAAGTTGACAAGGTGCGGCATAAAAGCTTCAGTCTTGTCCTTGAATCAAGCCTTGAAAATGAGCGTTGGTACAGGCTGAGCAGCAGATGATGACCTTCAGCATGCAATGGACAGGCCAGAAAACATAGAGAGTTTGTGCAGCAGATGTACCTGCTCCTTTGCGACAGCCTTTGGGTCGGCTGGGCTCGGCCTTCTGCGGTACAAGGCTGGTGCTGGGGGTGACTCCATCACAGACTGCACAACTGCTGCCACTCCTGCAGCTGCTGCTCTGGCAGATCTAGGTCTGAGACCATGAATGTGCAGCTGCAAGTGCACACAGTCTTGAGTATGGTGTAGTGCTTCATATCTACAGCAAGAGCAGCTGAGCAGCAAGACAAGCAGCTGCAGCTTGAAAGAACTGCCAATGACACTAGAACAGCATGTGCTTGTAGTGCTGCAGATCAAGGTGGTCTTTGTCACTGAGCACAACTGAAGAGTTCTTACAGGCTTGAGGCCATCAGCAGAATTTGGGTCATGACACAGGTCTTCTGGTCCTAAGCAGTCAATCAGCTTGATATCCTCAGCAGCTGCTTCGAGCAGCACAGCCATCGAGTCCATGGTAGTTGCTGGGCTGCCTATGAGCCTGCAAGCGTTGACACCCGTGACGACGGTGCTGCAGGTGCTGCTTGGTCGCTTGTGCTGAACAGTGGCACTCACAGACAGATGCTGCTAGCGCCTGTGTGAAGAGTTTGCTACAGCAGCAAGGTGCTACCTTTCTATCAGCTCCTGGGCTAACACGGCACTCGCAAACGAAGGCCTGCTGGTCCCGTACTTTTGCAGAGGCTCCACGTCCGTGACAGCTGCCCTCGCACGCACGATGACCTGAGGTGCTGGCACCCACAGCTCGGGCCCAGGCACGGACCGTGTATTCGCTGTGGATGTCTGCAGCAGATGAAGCACAGCACGGCATGACATGCTTTCTGGCCACCGCTGAAATCAAATTACCGCAGTTTAACGCCTACTGGAGTGTTGTAGGCATCAAGGCCCGTGCTTGCAGGGTCGTCTCGATGTGATGTTATACTCACGCCTGCGCGATTTGTGCATCACACAAGCGTGCTGCCAGCTAGCTCATGTATACCAGCCGTCGAACTGCTGCAGGGTCTGGCTGTTCGTTCACCTGCCTAGTGAGACTCAGTGCTTTCTGCTGATGATTGATGGGGCTCACATGTTCTGAATCACATGCACCTGCAAATTTTCTGCAGAGGACACAAGGGTTTGCCCAGGAATGTTGTGGGCAAACCATTGTGACCGTGTGAACCTTTGATGACACCTGTGCTGAGTCATTGCACAAGCCCTTCAGGCCGGAGAACAGCGAGCTGATATTGATCAAATGAAGCATCAGAAAGTGATCACGCAAATATATATATAAGTCGTATACAAAACGTCAAGGCATCCAAGACGGAGCCAAGCCAAGCCAAGCCTGCATTGGCTTTGTCAGTCCAGACCTATTTTATACAACAAACTTGCTCAGAAAGCCTGGTCAGTCACCCTAAAAGACTTCAATGGCCTTTTAGGCTAATGTTCCACACGTAGGTGCAGACAGTCTTGAATCACTGTGAAACCTTTTGCACTTCACCGAAGCGCTTGCTGCACAGATGCATCTCACGCAGCACAACAGTTCTGTCATGTGGGCACTGCAACAGCCTGTGAGTCACAGGTACATGCCTCTGCTTTGCCGGCCATACGTCTGGGTGTCAGATCACATTCTACCCACATGACAGGTGCAGCTGGTGGGTTGAGACCTACATCCCTCTGCTGTCCTGTGCAGGCTGCATACACTGCACTGCACATTGCCCCTGGGCATTTGCTCAGAACTTCTGATGCACTGATTCAGCTGACCAGTTCCAGTTAGCACTTCCCTTTTGGAGATGCCTCATCTGCCCGATCCCAATGTCGGCAGGCAGAGTCCTTCCTTCCTCAAAGGCCAACATGCCGCATCTGGCAATACCACCAGAAAGGAAAGTCTTGCAACCTTTCACTCAATGCTGACTGAACTGCTTTTGTTCCCGCTTCTCCTGCAGAAGCTCATTGATTCTTTGCTGGGCTGGAGTAGGGTTCTCTCTGCGCTCGTCTGCATTGGTTGCTATGTTATAAGAGTACCTGTGCAAGGCACAGACTACAAGTCATTTGCCATAGATGCCGATGTTGCTCCTTGTGTAACACTCAACAAGGATGCTTGCCATATTGCTCAAAGCCTGAGCCTAAGCTGAAGCATGTAAAGCAGACAAAACTGTAATTTGCATCTTGGCAGTGTGTCAACACAACAGCATATGTACTATTTCAGGTGCGTTTGGCTGACAAAGAACACTTGGCACTGTGCAGCTGGCAACAAAGTATGTATTATGTATATACAGCTGGCGAATGTACTTATGCTGCAACATCAACATAAAGCACAGTACGTGCTTCAGCAAGAGTCTGGAGAACATGCTTATGGAAATGGAGCTGCTTTGAATTTTGGCAGCAATAATGTTCTCATGCTGCTACTGCATAAGTCTGTGCCAAACAGTGAGCGCATCATTGCAGACTTTTTAAGTTCTCAATTTTATGAAAGACTTACATGTCCTGGTGCACTCGCATAGCTCCTGCAAAGAGGGCACATCCACCAACTAGGCAGGCTGAAATGAAGAGCGATGGCAACCTTGTGCTCCTGCACAAGCACTTGCAGTTTGAGCAGAGCTACATGCACACACACAGTCACAAATTTGCCAGAGTTGCCTACAGTCACGGCAGTGTATAGGCATAAACTCACCTTGCTGATCTGACCCACTGCTGACCTGAACTTTGGCTGCGGTCTTGCCACCTTTGCCTAGCAGCTGCAGCTGCTGAAGTGCTGAGGGATCCCTGCAATCAAGGTTGCTTGCAGTCTCAGCGTACACCAATTTTGTGGCATGTAACTTCCTCTAGACTCAAATCGCAGCAGTTGTGAGGGAGCTTACCTCCTTCAGTATCGTAGTAGCTGCTCTGCTGACGCGTTGAAATCGCTGTGCGGCTTCCAGAGAAGGGTCTTTGTCTGGGTGGTGCTTGAAAGCCAGTTCACGAAAAGCTTTTTGAACTTCCTTTCTGCTGGCACCCTTCTGAACGCCAAGAACTGCGTATGGGTCTTCGTAGGCCATACAAATCAAGGTAGCAGTGTATTGCGGTGCTTGCGCGAGTCTAGGCTTCCGGCGAGGCACAATAACGTTGTCCTGCGACCAGCCTTTAGTTGAAACCTGGCAGTTGCTCCGGAACCAAAATTTGCTGTTACCACATTCGTGACGGTCGTAATACCGAGGCGCCAAAACCGAATCTTGAGACACCTCTCCACGGGATTTTTCACATCGCTCTGCCACTGTGTGGACTGCGTTCTGCTCTTGCGTCACACATAAGCCTGTTGTGATAGTGCGCTGTCATGTCCACCATGGACCCTCCGTATCCTCACGCTTTCGTGCATCCTATGGCACAGCCCTTTGCTCCTATGTATCCTGCTCAGCAAGCTTACGACTCTGCTGCTGTGTATGGTGTTGTACCTGTGTCTCAGCCTCCACCTCCTCCCAAATGGACACATACAAAAAATGGGCAGGGCAAGCGCGGAGGATATAGTAACAAGCACAACTTCAGGGTGCCCTCTACTAAGGTGAATATCAAGAAGATTCGTCAGCAGAACGCCAAAGGAGCTCGCAATCACTTCAAGGGTGTGTTTGCTGTCTGCTTTGGGACTAGTGTGGCTTTTCTGTCATAAAGTGAAGTTGACGTTGCTGACAATTTTTGAGTTGCAGGCCCGCGGTCTGAGACTCCAAGAAGTGTGCCTCCTGCTCCATACAATTCCAACAGCTATCTGTGCGAACAGTCAGGTAGTCCATCGCACGTGCAGAAACGGTGCTCCCCTGTCGACTTTGAAGGTCTCTGCTGACACTTGTCTCGCCACTGCAGCTCGTCGGAAGCCTCACCGGGGTCGAGGCAGGCACCACCTTGTCCGCAAGCGAAACGAGCATGTCGCCCGCGAGCAGACCCCCAGCACCATTCAGCAGACTCCAGACACAGTTTCAGAGCGTCTCCGTGTGCCAGCGACCCAGGCTGGTTGGACAGCAGGCTCAGACACCTTGACAAGTGCTGAGGTTGCTATGGGCAGCAATTTCGATCCTCTTGGTAAGCACAGCTTGTAGAGCTTGGATGGTCACCATATACTGCTTTTGTGACTGCACTTCAAGCAACTGAGCCTGGTTCTGCATTTTGAACCAAGCTTTTGTTTTGCATGCAGGCAGTTGTATGCTTCTTAAGAAAGAGTATGACACTGATGAAGACGAGGATGAAAATGACTCAAGCACTGGTGACAGTGACACAGATGAAGACCAGGTCCTGGATCCTGCCAGCGAAACATTCAAACGCTTGCCCGTTGCAGTGAAGAATCAGCTTCAGAAGCTTTCTGGTCAGATTGAGAGCCTGTATGACGAGAACAAGAAGCTGAAAGAGGTATGCTGTTGTCATGGCAAATTTTGCAGTTTTGTCTTGCATGCCAGGCATGTGTATGAGTAGCAATGATGGGCTTATTTGGCTGCAAATCCTGTCTGCCCTACTGGCTGACTGTAGGAAGCAAGGCATTTGCCTAACCAGCTGCCTGCTCCAATGCAGAGACTGGAGCTTCAGACAGCAGCTGCTACAGAAGATGGTATGCGTGACAACAGTGAGATGTCAGCGGAGGATTGCTGAGAGTGTTCGTTTTGTACAAAATCTTTTCATCAACCAACAGATGAGGCTGCACCAACGTTCAGAAAGCTCTGATGTACATTATATGGCGCATATACTGCAATGTTCTACTGCCTTGCGCATGATCATGCTTGATGCCTGTCACATGTGATGCGCTCACCCCATTGCACCCCAGAGCATCTGGGCTTGCTTGTGCTTGTGGGGTCTGTTGCTTCTGGTCACAGGGGTCCTGCACACATTGCTGGAGATGGGAATAGGACCTGTACCGGTGCTGGATGCCATTCAGCTGTGCAAGGGTAAGCACCATTTGGTGCTCTTTTGTTTGGCATTTTGTGTTCATTGCAACAGGCACAGTTGAATGAATCAGACCTGCTCAAATGAATATGCCGTGATGACAATAGTGAGGTAGTGCTTAAGACTTTGGCTAGTGATTCTCAAAACTGTGCTGCTTGTGTCCAGATGGATTTGGAACATGCCAGTCCCACAGAGTTGAGATCTCTGGTAAGCTGACCGCAGGTTTGTGGATTGGCTGCCATCCATGTGTTTGTACAGTATCATGCTTCCTTGGAATTTTGTGTAGTGTGCGAGCTTGCTGAGGCATGCTTGCTTAGCATTTGACAAATGTTTAACAGTTTTGAAACTGTAATAAAATGTTTTCAAAGTTTGCTTCAGCAACTGCAAAATTTCTGTGTGCAATTCAGCTTCCCTGCTGACCAGCTGCTGTGACTGGCTGAAGTCATTGCTGCATGCATGTAATGTGTCCAGGCTTCTCAAAGCCTGTTGTGAAGGTCTGGACTCTGCGCCTGGAGAGCTTGGGCAAAAGTCTGCAACGGGAGAGGCTAAATTGAGTCCAGCTGTTTGTAGGGTGACATTTTGCACAGTTTATTATTTGTCTGTTGTGCAAGCAGGCTGGACAATGTCCAGCAGCAGGTTTGGTCAGATTTGCATGACAGGCCTTGTAAAATCGGATCTGATCTCTACAGTGCTGACTGCTGCATTCGTCGACAACAATAGTAATGCACGTAATTGTGTTCAAATAAAAGGAGGCATCAGGCATCATGCGGACACACCTGATTGCTGAATGAACTGGGTAGTCTTGGACTCTACTCCTCATGTGCGCTTTTGAGCTGTGATCATATTGCACAGAACATGACAGAGGTTTCCACAGCCTGCCAATGGTACACCTTGATGGTAGAGGTGCTTCAACACATGCTGTACACCTGCAAGTATACCCCTTGCCCACATCAGTGCCGTCCAGTATGTCAGATTCTTGGTTCATGTAATGGCAGACAGGATGCTTGCACACATGAGCAAAGCGCACACTATTCAGATAATAACACACCTGCATGAACACAGAAAGCTTACACCAATGTTAGTGGTCAGAGCTCTCAAGGCACCAGTTGCACACAAAACAAGCAAGTTTGACACTGTCACCCAAAAACCACATTGCATGCATGCTCTTTAATGGGCTGGACAAATGGCAGCACAGCAAGTGTCTGCTTGCTGGTGATGGATGTGACGTCTCTGGTGTATAAGGTGGGCAACAGGCAATGGAAACAGGCACACAATTGCTCAAGCTTGGGATTTGTGTCTGTAAGCAAGCTCTTCCAGCTGGGCCTGCACTTTTCCCTTGATAGATTGGATCTCAGATACAAGTCCACAAGGATGCACTGATTTGCAGAGCCCGGTGAAAAGCCTGGATCATGAGTACAGTATGCAGTCATGCAAGGCTGTGTTAGGCTGCGCAATGTATTGACGCACTTCTACCTGGCACTGCTGAGAGGCCCAATGACAGCCATTGCTCTGACTGCTGCAGCTCCTCAGCCAGGTCCCACACAAAAATCTGTGCCTCCTCCAGAGCCTTCCATTCATCATCCAACAGCACTTCAGACAGACCCCCTTGCATCTGCTGCCTCCCATCAACTGCTGAGGATGGTTGAATCTCACCAGAGGTGTTGCAGTCCCCTTGGCATCGCTCAGTGTTGCATGAGCTGCTGCCTGTGGCTGCGCAGTCTGAGTGGTTCAGATGACTGTCAAGGTAGAGGTCAATGACTCTCCACTGTAGACCTGAGCCTGATGCTGTCAGGCTGCATGTCTGCATCATGGCAGCAGCTGCAGGGCTGACTAGGCTTGTGATATCTGCTCGGTGACTGCTCGCGAGCTGCCTGTTGTGCCAGCTGTTGCTGCTGCAGCTGCTGTCAGCAGCCTGCATGCATGCTCTGCTTGACCCAGTCCATGTATCGTCATTGTGGATGCTGCAACACCCAGCACCTCTTGCACAATAGCAGTCACCAATGCATGACTCTTGAGCTAGGCAAATGCTTTCCTCTGCAACTGCGCAACCAGCTTCACAATGATCTGCCTGAGCCTGCCGCTGATTCCGATCACTGATTTTGCATTCTGTGTACTGACGCCGAGTGTGTCTCTCGGCATCATGTATGCACAGACAGACTCCCACAGGGCCACCTGTGGATGGTCTAGTCCAGTCGCACATCACGTCTGCAGCTGTCAGGCTGTGACTTATCAAGCTACCCATGTGAGCTCCTACAGCAGCGCCCATGATGCTGTCTTGCGAATCCCTGACTAGATGGACAGGCTTGGGGGAACACTGTAGGGTCCAGCATTGGGGCAAGGGGGGGACCCTCACCTGCACTAACAAAACTCAAATTGCTCCCTGCTGCACAAAATAACAAGACAGCTGTGAGAGTTGGCAAGACAGTGACCACTTGTCTGCAGGTAGCAGGTGCACTCTGTGGCTATGTCTGTTCTAGTCTGCATGGCGCCCTTGAACCTCAAGCTGTTACGCTGCTGAAGTATAGGCGGATGCTGTGATGCTTGAGTGGAGGTATGTGTCATGTGTGGCGTCACCATCGCACATATGGCACATCCTGCTGAGGTAAAACAGCATATGCTGATGTCAATGCATTGACAGACATGCCTCTGCTGAGTGGCATGTAGCCACAGAGCAATATACTTTGACAACATCTGGAATGCGTTTCCATGCACAAAATCTTGGCTCAGTCGATGTATCAGTGTAGACACAAACCTTTACAACCATATCACCCTTAGGCTGACCCCAGGGATCTGCAGGGTCATACAACCCCTCCCCTTTCAATACATGGCAGTAAGTGCTGCCTTTTCCCCCATTTGCAGCTGCCTCCAAGAAGAAGTTTGTCGTCACAAGGAAGCTACGACTGTAGATGCCACACACGCTCTCACCAAACAGGATGTGCCCTGTCTGCATTGAGCTCTTGGCAACATACTCCAGGTTTTTCACGCCTGCAGAAAGCATGCTCCAGATGTAAGCCTGGGATTACTATGGTTATCACACAGTCTTGCAGCCAACATATGGGCAACGTCAGACTGCAATGTTTGGCAATGCAGTCAGGCTGCAGTTTGCTGGAGATGCACTTCCTGACCTTGTGAGCACAGACATAATGCATTGTGCTGCTCAGCAACTGGATGATGGGGGCATATTGTAGTGGCACTTTCTTCGCTGTACAGGCAGCAGCTGGCATTTCACAAGCCCACAGCTGAAGTGATTGAGCACAGTGTTTTTACCTTCACATCACCTGCATATGCAGGTCTAGGGAATGTGCATGTTACTAGTAATAACAGCAAGTACAGCGCTTTCTGGCTCATGATGAGCTAGGTATGCGCAGGATGTGCCTTGTCTCTGCGGAGCAGCCTGTTCTGTGCATCCCTGTAAGGCCATGTAGAATTTGGACAGTCACACATTTTGCACACTCGCATAGTGCTGACTGTATGGCGACAGTACTCTGGACACGGCCCATACCTGGTTGCTTCAGCTCTGGTTGAGGTCTCACACCATGCACATGCACATCCTGTGATCATGCTTGATGCAGGACTCGTTTGAATGTCATTCCATGTCACAAGCATTACTGAATGTCATGGTCACTGTCACTGTTTGTTGGCCTCACACAGTCATACAACTGGGTGGGCATTTGTAGCAACTCCAATGGCCCACCTGATCTCCTTAGCTTGGCATGAGGTTTCTGCTGCAGGACGAACACCAGGTCTCCGGCAGCTGTATCTGCTGTTTCATCTCCTTCGCCCTCCATGACATGTCTCTGACCTGGTTGTGACCCCTTGCTGATGACTACGTGGAAAGTCTTGCTGTCTTTGCATGGCAAGCCACACCCATCGACACGGCTGCGCTCCCTGCTCACCACCATCAGTAGCTTTGCGGCAATACTGAGGATTGCCACATGGTGAAATGCACAATTCTCAGTCTGTCTGTGTGTGTGACGACACACAAGACAACAGTGTCTGTGCATGCTAAGCCAGCCATGTTCACACAGCTGACCTCTTTGCATGCATGCTGCTGAAACAACTTAGTACAAAGCAGGGCATTTGCAGCTCTGTACTGAGCGCATTTTGCGTACAAGACTCCTCAGCTGGAGACTAAATCCAGGCAAACGGCTTGAGCCATCTCAGAGGGTGGTGATGGCTGGTGGTCAGAAATAGATCAGCTGTCTTTGAGAGACAGCCCTGCTGGTGTCATGTGAGTAACATGATGCCTGTCAGTGTGCAGGTACACTTACGGTACAGGACAAGATGCATCTGTTCTCAACAGTACAGAAACAGATTCATATGTGGCATGCTGGACACTGCCACAACAACCAGCACACACGATTGTGACTGGCGTCAGAAGTTCTTGACATACCTTGAGACAGTGCGTATGCAGCCAGAGTTCAGCTTCTCAAGTGAGATTGGCAATGGCACCACGGTGGTGCGGTGTTTCTGTGCCTTCAAGCCTTTGCGTCGCATCTGAACCAGCTCTGAAAGTCCTTTCTGCATCATTGCAGCTTGTTCTGGGCTCAGGGTTGGTACACCCATACCTGTGTGAGCCTCCTGCAAACACAGGCCCAGGCCTTGAAGGGTCATGCTCAATCAGGTGGCCAAGTGCGCACTGCATGGCGCAGCATACAAAGCTGACATGCAGGCACTTTTGGAAGACTCAACTTGGGCAGGTAACAGAAGCCTCAGCTCGTGCAGCTGAGTGATGCATGCGCACTGTGTCAAGAACAATCTTGCATATATACTGGCTGTGCACAGTAATAGCATGACTAAGTTTTTCATGAGGAATGCTGCAATGCCATTGGCAGTTCTACATATCACACTCAATAACCAGACAGAAGGTTGAGCATACACAGCAGCTCATGTGTGCGTGCTATCACAACAGCAGCTACGACCTACCATGTAGTCCCTGACTTTATCATACGCAGCTCGTTGCTCCTCATTGGTCAGAACATCATGGGCTTCAGCAACCTCCAGAAACTTGTAGGCAACAGCAGCTGCTTGGTCGGGCGTAGCACTTCTCTGCTTGTCAGGATGCAAGCTGAGTGCCAGGCGCTTGTATGCTGCCTTCACCTCACGCCATGTTGCTGCACGATCCAGACCCAGACTCTGCATGCATGCAAGCATAAGTTTTGGCTTTGCAGCATTGCAGTCTTGGTTGTGTCCAGTGCCCAGACATTGCTGGACTTCAGAGTGATTGTAAGGTTTTCTTGATGTGGCTACTGTAAAGCTGGTCTGCAACCTGCAAACTGGATTTTGGTCAAGCTTTCCAGCTGCTCTGTGATTCAGCGGCGTTGTCAATGCTGACCAAGCATATAGGCACCTGGACAGGAAGTTAACATGTACAATGCAGCATACCTTATAGTAGTCCTTGTGAGGGTCAAACCTTGTTGTAATTGTTCCACCTGCATCTTCTTCCTGCAACGGGCAACAATGCTGTCAAGTACTGGCAATGCTTGCCACAGTCAAACGCTCATGCCATGCTGTGTATGTTTTGAGCCCACAGACCCCCATGCTCTTGCAACACAGATGGTTCCGGGAGAACTGTTGACTGGTCTAGAATATGACACCTCTGAGCAATACACTTGCAAAGCTGTCGCTCTTCCCTTACGTCTGAGAACCTAGGTCTGCCAGAAGAGCCAGCTGGTGACTGCTTGGCTGCACTGCCTGGATCTCCTTTCCTGGCTCTGGCTGCAGTCCTTGTCATCTCAATATCCCTGTGCATGCAATAAAAGGTTTCTCATGGATTGGTGCACAAACTGGACAGGCTGCGGTATGGATGGGAGACCTCAGCTGCGTGGGAACCTTGATGTGTGTGGCATGATATTGTAAGAAGTCAACAATACCTTTGCCTGTCTGCAGTGACTTGCATCTCCTGTAAGAGTCTCTGAAGGGCCATTGCGTCAATCACCTGAACGTCAACAACATGTGTATCAGGCAATGTAGATGTGGTTGGCGATGTCTCTGAGAGTTCTGCCAGACCTGTAGGCCATGCATGTCTGCAAGCCAGTGAGCAAAATCCACAGTCACTAACGGACAAGCAACACAACTTGCAAGAGCTGCTCATCCCTGACCTTGAGAGCTTCTCTGTCTGGTGGACATCTAGTGTTGTGCCTGCCTGGTCGCTCGACAATGCCTGCATCCTGCCTGCAAACGGTTGAAGTGAATGAGGCATACCCAAAGGCTTTGCCGCATCTATGGTTACCAGCAGTATTGATGCTAACAGTGTTGGCCTTGTCATACATCACATGCTCAGGACCTGAGTTGCAGATCCATCTGTACACGGAATGTGCTTCGAGAGTGACTCTGAAGACGAGCTGCACAGCAATAGGCACCTCAGGCCTCGCTGCTGGCAACAGGCCACTGGGTGCTCAGTGCTGCAGCGCGGCGGTGGACGGCTTTGCACCATGCACTGTCGCTCCGATGACGTCTCGAAGTTCACCCTCAGCGCTTGGCGATGCCTGCCTGAAGTGCTGCCACGACACTAGACTACCATCGAGAAAGCGAAGTCGTTGGCAGCTTATCTCGTGGCATCACTCTTGGACTGTTCCATGATAGCCTCCGCCGTGCATGCGGATTCTGCACAACTACGGACGGCGGCTGTTGATCCTTGCATCTCCTTCGCTCAGTTGCCAGCGCGCAGTGTCAAGTGGCGCCACATTCTTGTTGTACTTATTGTGCAGTACGGCCGTTGCCTAGGCCGCTGCTGTCAACGTCGTTTGGCAACCTCTTCCTAGAAGACATCGGCAACTGCGGTCTCGAAGCTCAACAAGCGCTTCTGCCTGCCAGGCGAGGTTTTCGACGTGTTGTAGCCTTTTGCCAGGCCTTTTGCGCTGCGCAACAGTAACGTACCGGTCTTGACTCATGTGCATCCATGCGACAGATGTGTAGGTCAGACATATATGACGTATATACACTCCCTGAATGTACAACATTGTAGTTACAGCCCACAACATGAGCATGGGTGCTCATGCTCATGCGCAACACACTGCTGGCATCTACCAAGCTGGAGCTCCAGCCAGGTCACCACATTGCTAGCATCTCTGCGCAAGCTGAACACCTTCACTCCTGTGTGACTTCATGAGACTTGCGTTGTGGCACATTCTCGTCCCCAGCTACGCCAGGACACCAGGCAAGCTTGCAAGAAACTGGAAATGTTGAGTTCCAACGGATCTGCATGCATATGCGCAGTAGCGTGAACGTGCAAGTTAGCCTGCCCATGGGTAAGAAGCAAGTTTAACCCGAGGTACGACCAGTCAGATGGCGAAAATTGACATGATCGATGAGACAAGTACATTACCGAACACCTGGATCGAAGAGGCTTCGGCTGCTTGCGCTGATTTCAGCCGAGCACCCGCGTATACGTAGTCAACAACTGTCAGATCGGGCCGCTACTACTCTCTTGCTCGCACACAAGGCGCTACTGCCGTAGACCACGACATTCAAATTTGATTGACACAACAGCATCACTAAGCGCTTCTCGTGGCTGTCGTACGTGCTGTCGTATGAGTCGCACAAGTGCATCCGTGGATGCACCCATGCACGAGAAAGTTGTTGCACAAGTTCAGCGATGAAGTTAAGGAGAACAGGCGCATTGCTGGGCCGTTTGTTTATACTGTGCCGCAATCTGACAGACCAAGAACACTCGTACGCTGCAACTTGTGAGTTTATGGCTTTAGCTGTGATACTCGAAGCTTGGGACGTTGCCCACAAGGCTTGCTGCAACCACCAACAAAACAGCAACAGTCAGGGGATGTAGCTCAGATGGTAGAGCGCCCGCTTAGCATGCGGGAGGTATGGAGATCGATGCTCCACTTCTCCAACAGAAGCTTTTGCTTGTGCATCAACTTTTGCCTCAAGCACTACAGCACTGTACACCACTGTCAAGCTTGGCAAAGGATGTTATCAGACTGTCACCAGCTCAGAGTACAATGTACTCAGCTGCTGTGTATATTCACAGGCTCTATGCAACACAGTGTGGGGTTTCAACGAGCTGAGAGTGCTGCATGTTGCTGTTAAAAGCAGTCGCAGGCACTGCTGTTGACAAGCTGCAAGCATGCAATGGGCAGAACATTGCCAACACAGTAAGCTGTTCTGCTTGGGTCAGGAGATCAGGACCAATCTTTGCATGGTGCACTTTCTGGGCAGTTCTATGTTAACGTTGAATGCTGTGTATATGTTCAGTCTCTGTACTGTCAGGCATGTGCTGCCTCACAGCTTAGCAATTGCTTTCTAAGCTGCTCTGACTGTTCACATAACCTACAGCTGCACTGCAGCTAGCACCGATGCAAGCATCTTACAAGACTCTGCTTGCGCCGTTGGGCATTTAACACAACTGCCTAGATCAATGCGTCTTTGTGATATGCATTTGCAGGTTTGGGCCTGCATAAATATTTGGTGGAATTCGGGAGCTTCAATATTGCGGTGCGTACATTTCCAATGTCTTATGAGCCTATGCCAAGCTGGGTTTGTGGCCCTACTCTGTCCTTCTTTTCAACCAACAATGTTGATAATGACAGCCCCATTGCCAAAGTTGCATACAATGATCATCACGTGATGCGTGATGCACCAGAAGCCAGCTGCATCTGTAGGCAAGGCACAAAGGCCACCCTGCAGCTCCATAGAGCAGCAGCAGTCAACTGCATTGTCGGCATCTCTACCTCCTTCAGCAATATATGCCCCCCCCCCCTATCATGACATATCCTTTAGCTTTCCTCTGCAGCCATTTTTGAATGTAGCCCAAACACTGGACTGATCCACCACCCTACGCGTTCGGCTTGTACTATCTGCCTCACTGACTATCACACCACCGTTCATAACTTGCTTGTGACGGATACCAAGTTGTCAATCAAGCTGCATCTGCAGGCATGCTGCATGCAGAGACAATGCAGGCAGCGACGCTGCACAGCCAAGCTCTGTCAAGCATGGAACAACAATAAGCAAGCTTTGTATCTGTGCCAGCCTACATAGTTCATCTGCAGCATGTATGTTGATCTTCACTTCTTGATGTGCTGCATCCCCAGCTGATGGAAACTGCAGTGCTGTACAGCTGAGCCCTGATGACCGCCTCCCATCCCCAACTTGACATGAGCTTATGCCACCTTGGCTCACAGTCCCCCTTCAGACTTCTTCACCCTTCTGTGCGTGCATTACACCATGCATTACAGGAGCTGCCCAACCTTTCCCCTCAGCTTGTTGATAACACCATCTGGGCACTAGCCACACTCAAGCACACAAACAGGGTACATGCGCTTCACACTTGCTTTGCTGTATCCCACAGCAGGCTGTGCCAGCAGTACAGGTGAATGGGTTGCCAGCCAATGGGCAGCGGCCCCTGGGGGAATTGAGGGCTAGGCACTGTCTGTGAAATGTGTGAGGCTGGAGCATGCTGAGGGTGCCGAATTTCATCTGGGCAAAGCTGATGACACTGCCCATGCCATAATTTTGCGCCAGGTATGCTACAGAGCACATTTGGATCAAAGAGTCCAGCAGATCAATGCACAGCTATTGCATGCAGACATATAGCAGCATGTGTTTCTGCCTCATGCGGTATGGAGATCGATGCTCCACTTCTCCAATAATAGCTTTTGCTTGTGCCACAATTTTTGCCTCAAGCAAGGGAGGCTATACAGCACTGTACACCAGTGTCATGCTTAGCAAAGCATGTTACCATACTGCAGTCTGCTCAGACTGCAATGTACTCAACTGCTGTGTATACCCACAGGCTCTGAACAACACAGTGTAAATTTTCAGCGTGTTGCAAGTGCTGCATGTTGCTGTTGAAAGCAGTCACAGGCATTGCTCTTGACAAGCTGCAAGCATGCAATGGGCAGAACATAACCAACACAGTATGCTTGCCTGCTTGGGTCTTAGAGTGTTACACAAGTCAGGACCAAATATTGCATAGTGCACTTTCTGGGCAGTTCCATGTTGACGTTGAATGCTGTGTATACGTTCAGTCTCTGTATCATCAGGCATGTGCTGCCTCACAGCTTAGCATTTGCTTTCTAAGCTAGCCTGACTGTTCACATCCCACAGCTAGCACCCTTGCAAGCATCAATGCGCAGCACAGTGAGCCTTCCTGTATGAGTCTTAAAGTATGAGCACAATTTATACAGCTCAGGACCAGTTGTGCATGGTGTGCTTTCTGGGCAGTTCTGTGCTGAAGCCAACTGCTATGTTTATGCTCACTCTCTTTATCATCAGGCATGTGCTTTCCTAGCTAGTCTGACTCTTCACATGACAACCCACAGATCATTGTGCGCTGATGCATTCATCTGTGTATGGGCCTACGCCAACTTGGGATATGACCCAGGAGCTTTGATGGAAGCTGTCGCATAGTGCAGCAACTATCAAATCCAAGACTTCAGCTCCCAAAACACTTCCAACACAATGGGCCCATGCCAAGCTGAGTTTGTAGCCCTGCCCTGTCCTTCTGTCAAGCAGACAATGCTGACAATGACAGCCAAAGTTGCACACAACAGTCATCAGGTGTGGTATGCTGCACCAGAAGCCAGCTGTATGTGTAGGCAAGGTATAGCAGCCACCCTGCAGACAGTGACCGTCAGCAGCAGTCAACTGCACTGTTGGCATCTCTACCTCCTTCAGCAATACATGTCCCCACCACCATCCTGCTGTTGGTGTGACCGATCAATGAGCTCAGGTCTGCAGCCACTTTGGACGCAGTCCACACACTGGACTGATCTACCAATCTATGTATACATATTTTAATTGTACCAGCTGCCGTCTTTTCTGCCTCATTGATTATCATGCCGCCACTCACAAGTTGCTTGTAACAGGTACCAAGCTGTCACTTATCTGCATCTGCAGGCATGCAGCTTCCAGAGACAGTGCAAGCAGCAACGCTGCACAGCCAAGCTCCGTCAAACATGGAGCGTAACAAGCAAGCTTTGTATCTGTGCCAGCCTACATAGTTCATCTGCAGCATGTATGTTGATCTTCACTCCTTGATGTGCTGGCAAGCTGCAACCCCAGCTGATGGAAACTGCAGTGCTGCACAGCTGAGCCCTGATGACCACCTCCCATCCCCAACATGATATGGGCTTATGCCACCCTGGCTCACAGTCCCCCTTCAGACTTGCATAACATGCTGTGCGGCCATGCCTTACTAAGTAAGTTAAATGAGCTGCAAAGCTTTCCCCTCACAGCGCTAGCTACACTCAAGCACACAAACAGGGCATACATGCTTCTGCAATTTCAGCTTTGCTTTGCAGTGTTCCAAAGCAGGCTGTGTCAGCAGTAGAGGTGGATGGGTTCACCAGTTCCCAGCCAATAGGCAGCGCCCCCTAGGGCAGATGAGGGCTCAGCATCATCTGTTGCATGTGCGAGGCTGGAACATGTTGAGCATGCCATAGTTCATCTGGGCAAAGTGGGCTGATGACACTGCCCATGTCATGGCTTTGCGCCAGATATGCTACAGTACGTATCTGGATCAAAAGATATCACTTTATAGAGGAGAACATAGGAAGTCCCAGTCAGGCTTGGAGTGGCTTTGCTTGCAATCGGATCACTGCCAATTTGACCCCATCTTGGCAGCAGATTTTAACGTATGCTTGACTTGGCTGCACATTGAGTATATTGTTGCAAATGCTGATCATCAGAGTCTCGAACAGTCACTGAAGCCGCCCAGCCCAGCTGTGGTGATGAGAAATGTGAACGCACCTGATGGGGTGCAGATCCAAAGGGGGTGGAGGCTGAGCACTGGGTGGAGGGGGTACCCTAGAGCTCTGAGGTGCAGTCTGAGGCTCTGCAGGACAGGTGCTTGCCTCAGGCATCAGGATGCTTCAGCCTGGATTAGGCCCTGCAGTTTCACCTGGGAGACTTCTGTCCCTAGAGTCAGCTATCTCTGTTTCGGCAGCACAGGAAGCAGTCCCAAGATCGCAGCCAGCAGTCCCCAGCATTGAGCTGCTTGCCTCAGTGGTGGGCAAAGCGTGAGTCAGAGTACAAGGTTACAAATCATGATGCTGATGTCAGCACAGATGCGGCAGCTGTGGGTCCAGCATCAATAGCTTGAACCTCTCAGCTCTGATGGAAATCAGATAGCAGGAGCTGCTAGATTCAACAAGCTGAATTTGCTGTCCTTCAGCATCTGTTTAAATGGATCATGCTGCAGCTGCTTGCACAGCCCTGCTCAAGCAACCCTTGCTCACATATGCAGAGAGGCATTCAGTGCATGTGAGACATGCTGGCATGCAAACCAACAGATGATTCTACAGGCAAGCTACGTACAGACACAGCATGGTTGATCATTCCTGAGGACAGTTGGCCTGCAAAACAAGCTGGATGGATGTACATGTTGTGTTGCTTTTGGCTGTGCAAGGCTGGTCACTGTATGTGGAGAAGACCAGACAGCTGTTGGGCCAAACACAAACTCAACAGGCACTGCATCATGATCAATTTCTGATCAATGCTTGTATTGAATGATGCTTCCATGGGTTGCAAACCGTTCATATGATGGATTCATGCATGGTTGATTTTATGTTCATGAAGACTGAAATGTACATTGTAATCACACGCACATTGTAATGTCAAATGGTATGTGCTGTGTACATTCACCATGCAGTTCATCACTGGAGCTTCATCACACGTAGGCTGCAGTGATGAAAGACAGCGGTCGTAACCTTTTGTGCAGGAGCGCAAGTTATCACCTGACATGTACAACATGTGCACCAAATCAAGCTGTCTCTGTTTGCTTACTGCGTCGACCACACCAATAACAGATGTTGTGAATGCCTGTCTTCTGTGGTCTTTTGAACAGACTCACCACGATGTATATAACTCACTGTGTAACCCCCTGTCACATAGACTATTACCTTCAGCATGCGACACTTTGCATTCTTACCTACATATTGCGATGGCATCTTGACAGCAGCAGCAGCAGCAACAGCAGCAGCAGCAGCACAGATAGCACAAGCAGCTGCAGCACCAGCAGTAGCTACAGTAGCTGTTTCTGCCACATCATGCAGACTGCCCATAACAACATCCTGAGGTAAAGGTGTCATCAACCAGCAATCAACTGGTGATGCACACCTCTCTGCCTCCTCTATGCTCACATGGCAGGTGTCTCTTGAGTTGTCACCATGACTACATGCATTTCATCTGTCTTGCATGCATAACAGCCTTTTTGTCTGCACTGCTTGTGATGTTGCGTACTGATACCAGGCACACCGTGGGCCATGTTCTGGTACATGTTGCCTGTCATGTGCTTCACTCATGATGTTTGTAGCTGTTGCCCGGTAATGCATAAAAGATTGCCTGCTGTACATGTGTGTATGTGTTCTGCCATGCAATAGCCTGCTGTTGAATCTTGCTGCTTTTGCCCTAGGCGTTTTTGGGGGTGCCCCCATGCAATGCAACCTTTCTGTGCTAGCCACTCTGCAGGCGGATTTTCTAAGTTTGTCTCACACACAGACTAGCGGCCGAAGCTTACACAATTCAGCAGCGAACAATCGCAGATTACAACTTCAGCGCGCCGGTCACGAGCCTGTCTGCCTTGTGCCTGAGTGGACGGATATCTGCTTATGCCTGCCTGGACTGTTCCTACCAACCTTCTCACTCATTCTGAGGGCTTTTTACTCTGCTGATATAGGTATAAACACTGCCTCATCTTGCGAGAACTCTACATGCTTTGTGCCTGAGCTCGTGGCCGGCAGCTTACCTCGGCTCAGCCTCAGATCCTTTGACAACTGACAGCTTGCAGTATGTCAGCGCTCAGCCAGCCCTTCCTACATGCATATGAAACCCCTTCATGCCTACCGATACATTTTGCAGTGACACTCTCTATGTAAGCACTGATCCCGGCAGTTTACCGAGCTTTGCTGAAGAGTGCAGTTTCGGGAACTTGTCATCGGATTCATACCACTAAGAAAATCAAGCTGTCTCGGTGTAATCAATAGCCTGTACAATGTCTATCCTAGCCAGACTTGTATTCAACAATGTGTAAGTGCCTAGCAGACTTTATCCATTTCCTTAGCCAAGGGGTGAGGTACTGTTTGCTAGGTAAAGTCAACGTTCAAGGTTGGTACAACCACTCAAGCATTGCCAATCACGGCCATTGACCCACGTGTCCTCTCCCCTAGACTGACCAAATTTCAGGTGATGTAAGCTATACTAGGCAGCACAGGAATATTGTATGCATAATTGGAATACACTGATGATGGTGTGACGACTAGTTTCACCAAAGAATCACAGTGCTCGAGCTTGCATTTGGAAGTTGGTGCAAAGAGTGCACGACCCCTAAACTCAAAGAAGCGCAAACAATGAGGTAAGAAAAGCTCACAATCAGTGTGCCAAAGGTTATCTACACATTCAAGGACTAGTGAGGTCAAAGAGCAAGCTCTGCGGAGGTCTATTTGAGTAAAGCAGAAATCATGCAACCGAAGTTCTTGCAAACTCACAGCTTGTTGATCTTGCAGCACCAGATCTGCTTGTTCATATGAGTGATGAGGCTACTCAATCCCACCGTTCCCAAGGTCCAGTACTTGCAGGCACTGACAACTTGACAGCAAATGCTGCATGCCCTGGACAACGGCAGCAGAACGCTGCACAGGCAGAAAGAATACACACAGCTCAACGAGGAAGCAGGCACAATGTGGAAGATAAGACAAGGACATCACCTCATCAAATTTTGAATAGTGCCTATGGACTCGTACCCTATTGCTGTCAGTAACATGATTGTGGTAATACACTTGAACGTCTTGCACTTCAGGAATATGCAAAGCTGTCAAGGGACCAAACAGATTGCAGCCATTGATTTTGAGGACTTCCAACGCAGGCCATCCATGAAATGAAGTAAAGGCAGCAGAGCGAGGCTGGTCTTCCACAGTTTCAGCCGCAGATGTTTTGAGGTCAAACCAGGTACTCCTGGTCAAATTGAGAGTCGTCAATCCTGACAGCCATGTCAGATTGGCAGCGTCGTCAACTGCAGCGTGTACTTGACTGTCTCCCAAGCCGAGACTCCTCAAATGTGTAAAACATGCCAGGCTGCCCTTGTCAAGAACAAGGTAAGCATCTGTCAGCTCCAGGCATGTCAAAATTTGCCAAAGTAGTCCCTAGCACATACTCCACACTGGGCGCCACATCATTCCGGTAACAAATGCTCAGTCCATCTATTGCAAGCCGTTCCAAGGTGGCAGGACACTGGCGCATGCTGTGTATGATTGCGTCTGCGCCAAACTCAGTAGTCATGTGTTCATGAAGCACCTTCAAAGTCTTGAGCCGTGTAAGATGTTGGAGGTCTGCAAAGGCATACTGCTCATTGGCTGCATGAACTTTTGGCATTGTCACTAAGTGCTTGACCTGTGCTAGCGCATCTGTGATGCAGCAACTGAGACCAGGACATGTCAACATGTAGGGAGTCACACAGCAGGGATACGCATGGGATATTCCTGCTTGAACTTGCAAATGTGATAATCTCCTCCTTGGAACAGTCCCCAGCAGTCAGTTTCAATTCCCCTATGGAGCAGCGTGATTTGAAAAAGCTGCTTGTTCGCCACCTTCGTGACAGGTGATTTGAATGCAGGTGAAGAGACTGTATGTGGCTGCCTTTTGCAGGCACAAGCTGCTGCACAGTTGTCAAGTGCATTGTGCTGTGACTCAAACGCGCGCAGTAGCAGCTGCTCTGATAGGTCAGCCCAGTGTGTCTGTTCTTGCATAATGGATCCTGCACACCGGAGCACAGCTTCAAACGATTAGGCCAGCGCGACATATTGCGTGTCCAGACAGAGCTAAACTCAGTGAGAAAATAGCCAGGTATCAGCTTGTCAACAGAGAGATACTAGACGGTGGATCAGGCACGCACAAGTGAGCTGCCAATGTTATAGCTCGAGCTTCAGGCCTTACAGATACCATCAGAAGTACAATCACCCTGCGAGCATTCAGGTCAGACATAAGTACAGAGGTGGAGTTTGCAGAGACCGCAGATCTGCAAAGCAAAGGTGCACGAACCAAGATCAGGTCCAAACGCCAACAAAGATTGCGGCCTTGCCAGCGGACCGGCACCTCTGCTGTGAACCGTTGCAGCAAAGAAAACGGAACCTCAAACAGAGAAGGAGAGAGAAAGGCAGAGCGATAGAAAGATAGCAAGGCGGCAGTGCTTCTGCTGCCTTGCAATTACTAATTCCCCCATAAATTGTTCCCTCAGCGCATTTAAAATGCGCCAACTCTGCTAGAAGTTTCGTCTCGCTAAACAGTTACTGTAGTGCCTTCTGTTGATCTAGCAATCGAAGCAGTATTGCAGCAGTATTGCAGAAGCAGTAAGCTAAACATTTCAGCAAGGAGACAAGGGGTGTGTGTAGCAGCAAGCTAAGAGTCATTGCGCAGGCTGCGAATCATTGTGCAAGCTGCAAGCACTGGACCCTGCAGCTAAATCATGGAAAACCCTGAATGCAGACCAATGCTTCAAGGAAAACGTTTGCCTATTCTATGTTCAAACCCAAAGGAACACAGAGCTGTGCACCAACATGCGCCAACTAGCCCGAGAACCGATGAGAAATACGGCTGGGGGGCTAGCGACGGGTGTTCGCATCATGGAGAAAAGCACTAGCAATGGTTGAATGAATAGTTTTGTTTACACAAATTTGAGAGCTTTTGCCAAAACGTTTTCCACCTATTTGTTTCTCTACTATGGGCAGCACATGTGTATTCATAAAATGTAAAAATACATGTTCTGTCAGAACAGTTCTGTAATTAGACCACTCAGATTTGGCCTTCAGAAGTGATCCACGGGTGACACATGGCCTCAGAAGCTGTGACTTGCTTAGCCACAAGCAGCTGCACAAACTCAGACAAAAGGTGTGGCCTGGCAACACTCTGCCATAGACTCAAAGAGTCAATCATCAAACCAATCTGATGCATGTCTGACATTGCATCATATACGCCCTGCAGATAAACCCAAGGTGTATCTGAGTAAAGCTGCAGGTTCTGCCCAGCAGCAAGCTGTTCTAATGTGTGCATACAGGATATCAATGAAAGAAACAGTGCACACTCTGCGTACCATGGTCAAGGTGTTGTCATCCCAGCCAGCCAAACCCATGTCTTGGCTCCATGGCTGACCGCTCGGTCCAGCATATTCTAAGTCAATAACAACATAGTCCCCCTCTTGTCCAGCACGAGTCAAGACATTTGGGAGTCTGAAGTCTCGCATGACGAAGTCATTGTGATGCAAGACAGCTGCCGCCTCACAGCATTGCTGGCTGAAACGCCGAGCATCCTGCAAGCAAACTCTCATAAAGCCAATGCAAGGCTGAGTGCTTGTGGACATTAAGATTTGCGCATGTAATAATGCGTGCTGCCATGGCACCAACAATGTTCCTGTTTGCTGAAGCAGTTGACTTTGCTGAAACAACATGTAGCAGATAAGTACCTGTACAGTGCTTGGATTTGCTTGAGGTCCATAGCCTGTCAGCGTCACCCGATATTGTGCCTCTCTAAGGTGCACATGAGGAGGGACAATGGCATGAGCTAGGTGACGGCAACTCGCTGCAACCTCGTAGACTTTTCTCAGAACGTCAATGTTGCTGCCGGGGCTATTGTACTTCACCCATGTTTCAAAGCCCTTGATCTGCTTGTAGACCCTGCAGGAAGGCACAATTTTGCCAACCGCTAGCAACACTTATGCACTAAGCTGCTAGCATACCATTGACAGGCTAAGTACATGTTGAAGCATATCAACTGTCCTGCTTCATGCATTTACTTGACAGTGTGCCACAACGCTTTTCATGTCGCCTCACCTGTGACCGGCTTGGAATGTGATGGTGACACCATTGGCGCGCTCCCAAGGCTCCAATAATTTGACACGGAACCTCCTATCTGGCAATTGCTTGGTCATCAAAGTAAACCACCGAACTAGGTTGATGACGGCAAAGATAAACCTTGCCCTGTGTGAAGGCTCGCGCATGTCAAAAGAATGCAACATCCAATACACCTGTGCAATGTATACGTCAACATACATACACGTAAACATAAAATATACACACTGGCTCCGGCACCCAAACATGACAGCCTATAGCACTTCTGCACTGTCTGCTTGCATACTCCCTTTCTTGCCTTTGCATTTCTCTACAGCTTCGGCTCTCAGATTGACATTTGACAACGCTCTGACATTCAGGACAATTATGCCAAAATCTGAATGCTGCATGCACTTGATCAAGCTGTAATAAGGTGAAAAGCCCAAGTCGGTCCGGCGATGGCTTCGGGACATACCTGACCTGCCTGATCAAAGTACCCGAGCTTAACCCGGGCACCAGCAGCAGCATAGCATGGTAGGTACTTGACACTACCATAGTGCAAGGGATGCAGACCTCCAGCAACATACTTTTCTACATCAGCTTCAGCTGCGTCAGCATCTCCTGCTCCCTGGCAGGCAACAAGATGCACATGAACGATTCTTAATTCAATTGTGACTAAGATTGAGCAAGTCAGACTAACCTTGTCTTCACCCACCATGCAGGTGGCGCCACCAGCAAAGATGAGCATGTCTGGCCTAGCAAGCTTCTTTAGTACACCAGAAGGGTTGCTAGATCTCCTCTCTGCCTTGTTGCCGCTCCAATCAAATTCCAGATAGCTAGCAGAGTTCGGGTTTTTGGTACTTCCCTGCAGATATACAGAAGGCTTTCATGGATACATAGCATTTCCTTCCTTCCTTCCTTAGCATTTCCTCTCAGCAGTACACGCTTTGGCATGTGGTAGTTAGCGCTGCCCCTTATTAGCAACAAGCATAGAGTATGTAGCATAAAGTCTTGAAAGATCTTCACCTTCAATACATCCTTGATGACCAGTGGGATGATGTTTGTCATCATGCTAGTGGTTTTATCTTCAGCGCCATGGTCTGGTGTAGTCTCAATTTGACCGCTGGTGTGTGACAGAGTTGAACTGATGTCGAGGACAAGGAGCCCGGTTGCTTCCCCAAAACTGTTGGCCTGCAATGCACAACTTCTGTTCAACCGCCAAGAACGTGCCAATGCACCACGTTGTGAATACAACACCTTGCGCAAGACAGGGGTACAAACACATGAAAACCGGAAGTATTACCAAATTAAAGGCCAGTGGCGACACTGGTATCGCACGGCCATTCTCTGCCGTCAAGTAGGCCAAAAAATGGTCTTTGTCCGGCAGCTGATCCAAAGGTGTCAGAAGTCCTTCCAACAAGTCAAGTCTTGGAGTCAAGGCTGCATGGAAAGTAAACATGGTCCGCACATACCAATGGATCAAACAAAAGGCTGACATTTCACGTCAAAACATGCAGATGAACAGATGAACATGGTGATTTGCAAGGGGCACAATCTTGAAGTGATGGCGACTGTACTATAAGAGCAAGCTGCTGTGAGTTTGGGTTCCTGTCAAAATGGCCTAATCACAGCCTTAATCATTACAACAAGTGAATTGACGAAGAGAGCTACAAAGCAAAATCTGCTCTATGTACTCTCAACTGGAAGTGTCAGCTACTCTGCAAAGCCTAGCTCAGAATGAACATGAAAGCAGCTTCCTCTTCGCAAAGAAGCCTCTGACCTGATGGTCTGAAAGCCTTTAGAAGCTTGTCCACCAAGGCAGGATTGAAGTTACAATGCAAGCTGTGTATGTCCTAAGATCAATGCATACCCTCAAGCCACAGACAAGGCTGAGAGGCTGCATGAAATATGCTCATGTGCGTTGTAAAAGGCAGGCAAGCTGGGTATGCCTTAAGCCACAGACAAAGCCTGGAGTTTATGTTGAATCTGCTGTACCACTGTGTGACTTCTAGACACGCTGTGAGATCAACAGCAAACCCTCAAGCCACAGAGGATGCTGAGAGACGGCATTGACTCTGCTCAGAAGCAAGGTGAAAATGCAGGCAAGCAAGGTATGCACAAAACTCCACAGCAACTCCTCGAGTCACATAAGGGGCTGGGAGGCAGCAGTGAATACTCTCAAAAAGCCTGTGAAGATGCAGAAAAACTTTGCTGCACGGTGGGAAGTACCTGTCGGTGCAAGCAATTCCTTGAGGGTGACCACCCACTGGTCTGGAAGAGGAGCAAGGAAGTACAGACCGGCCGTTTCATCAGTGTCCTTCGCAAGAGCAGCAGTAATGCTGTGTTTCTGTGAAATTGTCAAGGCTATGTCTGGTTGCCTCCAGACAAACGCAATGGCTTCTTTCCGGCCATTTGGCCTGACTTCCATTTGCAGGGCTGCTGCCTGGAAAACATCGAAAGCAGGCAGGCCGGATGAGTTTGCCAGAACTGTGAGCAGGCCTAGCAAGCGGATGAGGGTCGACCGTAAGGCAGTATAAGCCTACACTCACTTTTTGAAGGAAGAAGAGCAGTTTCAAGAGTTATATGCTGTCTTCCTCCGGTAGAGGATACAGAGGCACAGCGAGTGCAGGATGGGTTTTGACATTACGGAAAAGGCTGCGCTTGATGAGCCTTAACAGAACAATACACGCAGGCGGCCAGCCCAGCGTGTGGAGTGGAGCACGGGCGTGAAAAGCATCACGCCCGTCTTGGTTGCATTACAGCCTGGCTCTGGGATGGCACCGAAGTCACACTCAGACGCGTACAGCGTACCTCCGTGGCGCCATCGCGCACATGGGCCCTGCGGGGTTGACAAACTGTGGCCTTCAGAATTGACAGGTTGTGAAGTAATATTGATTCGATCAGGTTCAATACCAGAGCAGAACAGACGTTTCGGACTTGTACATCAGCTCAGCACAGTAGCGACATCACATCAACAAACAGCCAATCTGTACACAAATGGTGCCTGCTGGCTGTTTGGTGCCAATTTGCTCAGTGTGCTTGCAGCTGTATAACTTGAAGCAAGTGCTTGTGACACTCAAGCGCATGGCAGCAGTTCGGCACTTGGAAACATGATAACAGGCAATCTCACTCTATGCACACGAGCATTGATACAGGGCACATTAGCAGTCAATTGCAAGTGCTCATTGATAATGGCGATGATTGTGTCATTTCAAATAAAAGTCTCATCACACATGTCGAGAGAAGTGTTCAGCCGAGAAAGGACCCTTTGTAGCAACGAAAACCAAGACGTGCAGCCCTGACATAGGGCTGCATCACACACGTTCTGCTATTCTACAGCCAGAGCATGCCAGTCTGTGCAGTCCCCACAGACACATACTTGACAGGCTCCAATTGATTGACCTGCAGCTCAACTTTGTGACAGCTGACTGCTTCAACTCTGCAAAATAGTGGTACACTCACGACAACCTGCCAAAACCACCACCATTCAACGCAGCCTGGGAGTTAGCCCCATGGTAGGGTGCAGGGGTGTGCTGGTTCTGCTGACCATACCCCCCAAACTGATTGTGGGGCCCCCCATAGTTAGACCCATGTGCAGGCTGCTGATACTGGTTGTAGGCCTTGTAGGGGTCTTGGGGTAGCCGGGCGTGGTTGGGGGCGTGCCCATGACCATGCTGGTGGTTGCCATACATGTTGTCTCGGTCCTTGCCATACCCACTGCTGCTGTCATCATATCCGTTGCTACCCCCATATCCTGTGTCACACACACGCAGCCTCAGCACAACTAACTCAGACCTAGTGCCGGGACACACACAATGCCTCCAGCTTTGTAGGACAAAGAATGTCGTTTTCATAAGAAAGGGCTTTTTATTGGCACGAATCTGAATGCAATGAGGCCGTGGGACTTGTGTCAGGCATTTCTATATTGTGGAGATTTCTCAGCTTTCATCAACTGGATCAGCCGGATCACGCTAGGAGGGGAAAAGTGCAAAAAAGGTATCCTACAAATTGTGGCCTGCAGAGCATTGCAGCGTCCGCATAGAGTCCTAAGATGCTTCATGCATTGACTTTTCCTATACCAGCTGTAGAATTGACGCCAGGTGAGGAATTCTTGCTGACAAAACAATGGTCTTGAGGTAAATTATGGACCAGTGCCCTGGCACTGCACAGTTGAAGCACTTTAGTTGATTCAGCTGAAGCTTGATGAAAGTGCTTCAGCATGTGGAAGCCAGGGCATCAGTCCAGGGATTGCAGCAGAGCACTTCCCCTTGGCAAGAGTTGGTCAGCTGGTCAGCTGGGAACAACATGCAAAAATGCTTGCTGCTGAACTTGAGGCAGTTCCATTGGTATTCCAGAACAGAAAGGTATTGACATGAGAAACTAACTCACAACAGCTGTGGTGCAACCAGGCACTTTGCATCTACAGGTCAAGGATACAACAGCCCTGATGTGACGTGAAATGAAGAAGATGCACAAAAGAGCCAAAGGAAAACTTGACAAATTAGCCTTGTTCTGATCATTCTTGCAATATGGAGTTAAATGTACAACAGTCTCAGCTGGAGGGCTCACCCTGATTGCCATACCCCTGGTACTTGGGGTGACCCCCATGCTGGTACCCGCTGTTTCCAGAGAAGCCTGTAGAGGCTGCATTGGGGTAAGCTGATGACCCCTGAGGGTACCCCCCATAGGAGGATGAGCCCATGGGGTTGAAGTACGCGGCCTGAGGGTTCATGTAGGAGTAGGGTGGGGTCTGTGAGTAATTCCCGTACTGCCCCATACTTGGTGGCAAGCCCCCAGGTCCAGCATAAGGCATCTGCATCATGCAGCCAGGTACCTTAGTATGTCTACCATGACATTCAGTAGACACCAAGTATGGCTGCCACATGTTTGGAAGACATTGTATGTCTGGTGGACATTAGCCAATACAGAGGGAGGACAGTGTGACCAACAGCAGGTGCACGTCCTACAAGAAATACGCATGGGAAGTGAGCAATGGCAGATATGCAAGCTACATACAATACGCATAGAAGCTTTGGGTTGCTGATAGAAATGGCTGTGTGAATGCAGAGTGGAACTAGAGCTCATGTAAAAACATGAGTCACGTGACATAATGTGCAAGGTGAGACAGGTCCACTGGAGGGGATCAAGCAGGAATCTCAGGCTAAACCAGGAGACACCAGGCCAAAAGCAGCAATCACGCTCAAAGTAACACATGATAACAGCACACACTCCGTGCATGGCAAAGCAAAGGGTCTCAGCTATCTTACACAACATCAGCAAACAAGAAACCCAAGCAAACCTGCCTTACACAACATCAGCAAAACAGAAAATTCAAGCAAAGCCACCTGCAGCAACTGAGGGGCACACTGTGCAGAGGAGGTGGAGACAGTGACAGAGGTAGCATGTGGCAAGCCTTACACAATATCAGCACAACAAGAGATTCAAGCAAAGGTACCTGCGGCAACTGAGGAGCGCTCTGTGCAGAGGAGGCGGAGAGGGTGGCAGAGGTTGCCTGTGGCAAGGAGGCAACAGCAGCAGGCTGCGCATGCAGTCCACTGCTCTGAGCAGCTCCACTGGCTTGCTGCTGGTTGCCATACCTAGGAAGAGGTACCTGTCAACATGCAGCCACGTCAGCAGCATCTTGGGGAGCAGATTATTGTTGTTATGTGTCAGAGGACAACTGCCTTAGGAAGTTGCAGGGATGGGCAACCTTGATAGAGTGCAGGGATCAGTGGAAGTGCTGTATTGATCAGACATGTAGGCTGACTTTCAGGCATGAAGCGCATTGTCACGTGGGCTGTTCCCATGCACTTAGCTGAGTGCAAACAGCTGCTGAATGGTCAAAACGAGACCAGGCGTGTGAGCAAACACATTGCAGAAGTAGCTGTTTGCATGCGGTGCTAGCATTTGCTGCATCTCATATGACCATTGCAGCATGGAATGTATGACAACAGCATTTTGTGCCAACATGATCATTGAACACATGCTAGCACAGCGGACAAAGCATTGCGTGCAGGTGTCATCATGGCACACAGTCAAGGTGCAATACAAGCAATGGCAACATAGTGACAACACAACGGTAACAAAGCAGTAACATAGTGGGGACATAGTGGTAACACAGTGCACCAGGACACATAGCAAGTTGCATACACATGGAGATGATGCAAGTGTTCTACGGACAAAATGCATGCTGCAGACTGGACCTCCTACTCACACTCCAACATTTGCAAAGCCAAAAGCACGAACTGAACATCAATACAAGATCAGAGAGCCAAAGCCCAACATTGTGGATGATCCACAATGCCAAAAAGAAAGCAGGCCTATGTAGGCAACGCACCTGAGGCTGAGACGCATGGCTTGCATGGCCAGAGTACAGGTCTGACTTCTGCCCACCAAAGGATGGCTGGGCAAAGGTGTTGCCATAGCTGGAGTAGCTGTCATAGGAAGGCTGCTTGCTGGCTGCTACACCTGCTGTAGGTGTGCCTGCTGAGCTGTCACCATATGACTGATACTGTGGAGTCTGACTGTACTGGCTCTGCTGGTTGCCAAACCCACCCATGCCTTGGGCAGATCCGTAGCTCCCATACCCTTGACCTGTGCACCACAGACAGAATTGCATATATTACTGTGTTTGCAACAGCACAGATAAAATTGCATATATTATTGTGTTTGCTGTTGCACACCCCTGTGCACTGCCCGGCTGATACAGCCTCAGGGCTGTGAGCACTAAACTTGAAGGTACACACTGGTTTGATAGTACATTCAAGGTGCTTATTCGTTTTGGAATCCAATTTGCAAATTTGAGGCTGAACTGCATGCTGCTTTTGAGCCGGCAGAGCAGGAATTGATTGAGTGATTGATGAAGTGGCACGGTGTGCATCGTGTTCACAACACAGCAACAACACCGTTTCCATCTTGCTAAATCACTCGACAGCCACTCACATGACATGCTGTCAAGGTGCGTTTTGATACGACAAGCAAACATTCATCCCCATGTCAAGCTATTCATGCTATTCATCACTTGCGCACCAGACATGTGTCCTGATGCTTCACAGCACATCACCATCTGCACTAATGCCCAGGCAGTATGCCTTGCTTGCATGAACATCACAAATACATGATGATGCAGCATTGAGGGCGTGTAGACTACCTGCAGTGTCTCCCAGAGATGAGGACTCTGTCTGGATCCCTGCTGACACAGATGCAGCACCTGCCTGAGAAGCTGCTGGCACAGCTCTGCTAGTAGCTGGCTGAGCGTGCGTCTGTGCGGGTGACTGACTGAAGGCCCCGTAGCCGCCCCTGTTGGCAGTTGAGCTCTGGAAATCAGAGCCAGCATTCGGCCTGCGCTGCTGTATCAACCCATCAGCAGTAGAGGTTGCAGCGTCGCTGCCCGCCCGGCTTGACTGCTGTGACTGCTGCTGTGACTGCGACTGCGGCTGCTGATGCTGCTGCTGTGCATGCTGCTGCTGCAGCTGCGGCTGCTGCCTCAGGAAAGACATGTCCTCCAGTGAGTTGCCTGTGTCTTGAGACTGGCTCTGACTGCCGGAAGCTCCAAAACCAGTGCCGAAGCCAGAGTTGCCAAAGTCATTGCCGTTCAGCTGGACCTGACCGAATTGCATCTGCATGGAGTCCACTTGAGGCAGCATGGAGTACTGGTTGCGCTCCTGGTGGAAGCTGTTGCGGCCTTGGGCTTCATTAGCTGCGTTGCTGGTGCTCATGGAGGGAGTTGAGAGGCTGCTGAGCGAGTGCAGTGCGTCAGATGTTGAAGGGCCAGAGCTGCTTTGAGCATTCAAGGAGGACAGGAGGGAGGGTCCCAGGTTCTGTTGGGGGCCCTGGTGCTGAGATGACTGGCCGAAGTTTGCCTGTTGGGAAAGGCCTGACTGGGAAGCTGCATTGGGCCCAGGGCCAGGGCCAGCACTGGAAGGCTTGCTGGACATTTGACCCCAGGCATCATGCTGGGCTACCCCATTGCTGTGCAGGTCTTGCTGGGGTTGGTAGCTGGGGCGAACAGGGGGGTCCACTGCTACACCTCCCAGATCAGATGTGCTGGTCTTGTGCATGGGCTGATCCTGACTGCTTGATTGGGTGTTGGAATGGGAGACAGAGCCTGAAGGAGGGCCAATGGGCTGAGGTGCATTGGGGTAGCTGCTGGGCATGCTGCTGCTGCTCAGTGTTTGCAGAGACTGTCCGCCAGACTGCAGTGACCCCAAAGATTGAGTGACTGGGTCAGGTGGGGCTGTGACTGGGGTGCTCTCTGGTGTATGCACTGACTCTTGCAGCTGAATGGGCTGTGGAGGTTGCCCCGAGGATGCACTGCTGCTGCCCACAATCTCCTGCAATTGCAAAATCAGCTGTCTGGCAACACATCACAGGGCATCTGTTCAAGCTGATGCAGTGCATATTCTGATCTTCACACGTCTCATGCAACTGTGAATCTGCAGTAGGAAGTGCACTGCATGAGATGACCTGTGCTGCAGTGCCCGTGGCATTGACTAATACATAATGGTGACTACCTGCTTCTCATCTGGCGCAGATGGAGGCAGCTGGCCATCTGGTGGTGGTGCTGTGGCAGCAGGGGGAGGCCGTTTCAGTAGATCTGCCATGGTGCCAGTGCCTGGTGCTCCAGGCCTGCCCCAAGACGGCCTGACTGGCTCGGGGTGAGGTGGCAGTGGAGTTGTTGACGCCACAGCAGGAGAAGTGGTTGGCCTGTACAAACGACGAGCAGAGCTTTCAAGCACGACGTCAAGTGTGCAAATGACGCACTGGAGATAATCTGCTGTGTTTCGAAACTTACCTAGAAGGCGAGGGCGCTGACAACGGTGCAGATTCAGGCTCATCCCAACCGTCTGCAGCAGACGCCGAGGTGCCCCAGCCGGACTCAGCTGGTGGTTTGCCCGCGCTATCCGTTGCCCGAGCAGTACCTGAGAGATATGAGAATATGAAGCAGGTTTAAGGCGTTGTGAACGATACAAGAACCTGTTTCAACAGTGCCATTCCCTACCTCGACCTGACCTTGCACGGTCCGCGCTTTGTCTATCGCCTCGACCAGCCCCTCTTCCTCCTCGAGTACCACCTCCGATAGAGCCTGACCGTCTGACCTCTATGACTTTGCTATCCTTGGCTGAGTCAGCTCTCTGCAGAAGATAACAAACTTTGAGCGACAGTGCCCACAACGAGCCTGCCCGATGCTGTATGCACTGCGGCATCAGCATACCTGTTGCTTCCTCTTGGCTTTCGTCGTGAACTCCATGAAAGGGTCTGCAAAGTGTATAACAATATCAGTTCCAAGTGACCACTGCACCACTCACGCGCATCGCAAGCTTCACGAAACCGAACGTACTTTCGATAAGCCTCGTTGTCGCCTCGTTTGGATCATAATTGCACTCCTCTAAGGTGTGAATAATGACCTCGTCAGTGGCGTTAGTGGCCTCTTTGATCCTTTCTAGTAACTGTTTGGGGACCTTCTGCTTAGGATCCTTGCTGCTGGTCTGCTGAGCAGCAGCGCGGGTGTTGTCACCCGACCGCATGGTCTTTGTGCTCATGATCTTGCGCTTATACCTAAGACTTTTTCAGTTGTATCACATCTCGCAGCATGCAGCCGCTAGCATGCAGAGAGCACTAGCATAAACCCTAAACTGGTTCTCAGGGCCTCGGAATGGCACGTGTCTATTATGCAGCGTCCCCGTCTAGTCTCTAGTGCCAGGTAGCATTCCATCCGAGGCACATTCATCTTCCCACATCTCAAATCCAAAATGCAGCACTATCAGATAACAGATTACGACAGGCATGTTCAGATGACGCTCATTAGGACTTCAAGCTCCAGCTCCAGTTTGCAGATCTGCTCTCTAAAGAATCAGCAAAGTCAGAATCTGTGTCACTGTAATTTTACACGTAGCAGATCACAGATTGCCCCGCTCCTAGACCATCAACTGCACAGTCAATCTGGTCTCAGCCTTCATTGTTTAACAGTATCTGTTGGCGACTTACAGTGCCTAAATTCGCTTTGCAGCACCAGCAAGGCACATGCTGGACAAGCTGATGTTATAATGTACACATTAAATACAAATTTCTGATGCAGTGCATGTCAACTTGACTTCATTCAAGTCAACACATGGATCACTACGACGCAGCAGAAATCTTGATGTTCTGCAGGGCATCCCTTTTGTCCAGCAACTCCTTGTATTTCTGCTGAAGCTTCTGCTCGCGTTCCTGCTGCTCTTGTACCAAGGTCTGTGCAGCTGTGCATCGTGCAGGCCCAGCTCGCTGCTCCCTGGCAGACAATACCTGGAAGTTGACGTTTTCATTGGCAGCTGCCTGCACTTTCTCAGTCAACTCAACAACTTGCTCATTCAGCTTGAGCTCACGATTCACCAAGCCTCCTGTCACGACAGCAACCTTGCTTTCCAGCTTAGCTGCTCTCTCAGCCTCTTTCTTCATGAGCTCTAGCGCAGTATGATATTCCCCACGTACAGAGTCCAACCGATCTGTGTTAGTTGCCGATGCAGCTCTGCCATACTTGTGCTGCATGGGCAGGTAGATGAAGTCCTTAACAGCTGTCGACCAGGCATCTTTGTACTCCTCCTGTGTGATGTCAGAGTGCCCCATTGCTTCCTGGACAATCCCTGTCTCCTCTGCAATGAGCTGCTGAGCTTCTAGGAGCTCAGCTTCTTCATAGACATGCCATGAGTTGACAAGAGCAGAGTTGTGCGCTGGCTCTGGCTGCTTGCGCTTCTTGTCCTTCTTGCTGGTTCTCTCCTGCACCACAAATGCGCAACCTCATTACACATTGCAATCAGGGTACACAGAATGAAACCAGACAGAGCCAGATGTGACTTATAGGACTGCCTCAAAAGCAGATGTGTGTCAGGTAATGTCAGCACCGAGGCGCTGCTGCTGAAACAGTGTAACATGATCATGCAATGCAAAAATGACAGCAATGCATGGCAAGCCATTTGTCAACGCAAAACTGATACTGTGTAATGTCACAACTGTCGCACTTATCAGCTATCACACTGCAGATCCTGTTGTAAATGCACAACCACTTTGAGTACAGCGTCTTTGCTAAAAAGAACACATTGTGAATGCAAAGGTTGGGACTACAGAAAGCTATGTTGATCAATGATTCCACAGCATGGCCTACCTTGATGGGGTATTTGGCTGCGTCATGTTGCAGCAACAGAACCAGCTCATTCTGTAGCAAGGCCTCTGCAGCCTCTTTCAGAGCCAGGCTCTGCAGGCTAGCCTCTGGTCTAACAGCTGGCAGAGAGTCCAGAGTCTTGGGCCTTGGTAGCCCTCGTTGCAGAACCTGTGCAAAGCAGGCAGAGTTTCAAGGCCGCTATGCAGTGCAGTGTCCCTTAAGCAAATGAGGCTTCATTAATGAACTCCCCATGAAGCGAATGCCAGCTGCTCAAAACTCTGAATAGTGTTTAATGCAGCTGTTTGGGATGGTTGCATTTGCATAAGAATTCATGTACAAGAAGCTGCGTGAGTTATCTGTAATTCATAAGGATGACAGCAGCATGCAAAAACAATGAGGTCACATGAGATGACTCAGCTTGTGAAGAAGATGACACCAGTGAAGCTGCCTAGCTGCAGCAGCTCATTCAACATGCAGGCAGCTCACCTGAGAACGTTTGCGCAGCTCTGCCTCTTCCCTAGCCTTCTGAAGCGCCTGTCTCCTGGCAGCAACGTCAGCTGCATCTTCCTCCATGGGTTCTGCCATGTCCTCGACACCTTCCTCTTCAGCTTCTGGCACCCTGATTTCATACTCATTCTGGGGCTTAGGCAGGTTTGCCAGGCCTGAGCGCAGCTCGCTGTTCATGCGAGCCTGGCGAGCGCGCTCAGCTTGCTTGCTGCTGCCAATGGCCAGGTTGTCAGGGTCGTTCAGACCCAGTTCATCCCGAATAGGGGTCTTGCCATACTGTGACGCAGCGCCAACTCCAATAGCTGCAAACCACAATGTTGCTGATTCAGTCACATGCCCACACACAAAGCTACAGTCAGCAGCAGAGTTTGGCTGGAAGACAACCAGTAGTTGGACATGAAAGAGACCTAGAATGCTGACAACCTCCAATGCTGCTTGTTATTGATGGGCAACAGTGCAAAACATGCTTGGAGTGCTGTGTTGACCAAATGTAATCATTCTGCATCTGTGGTACATGTACAGGTTCAGCCCAGCAAAGCAGTCAAAAGGATTACCCTATCTTGGCACAAAACTAGCCCACATACATACGTGATACTTGCGGCAAGCAATTATTGTTGGTGCCACATTGGCGCTGCAGTGATCCCTAGCAGACTGGCCAAAATAGACAGAGTCCCAAGTATGCATTGTCAGACACAGCAATGTGTCTCACTGATGCAAAGATGGAAAGTCTTGGGCATTTGCCAAGCTTATTATAAAGTTTTGCAGGCAGCCTGACGCACATCACAAGCACATACTGCACTGCATCCTTCCCCAATACAGCAATAATTGTCTTTGCAGGTTCTGACCTGGAGTACGCAAAGGTGTTCCAGCCACAGACGGTGTGCCGGGAACACCACCAATAGACCTCATGCCAGTCTGACCACCAGCAGGAGTCATGCCTGCCAGGGCGCTGGGAGTGGCCCTGACTGACTGCCCTGCCCTGGGGTCCAAGCTATCCCCAAAATCGCCCTTCTCAATGTGAACCCCACTGTCTCCCCCAAAGAGAGGGGTCTGACCCTGCTGTAGGCGTGCCAGGTTCTGAGCCTCTGCTACCAGGCGGTCCTCACCCCTGGCTGAGGCTGCCCTGGGGGTGCGCATTGGGGTAGCAAACCTGCACAAGACAATAACTTGGTGTTGCAGATTATCAAGGCAGCATTCAGACGGTGTAACAACCCTGATGTGGCCACAGAGAGCTAACACTTGTGGAGTGCATGCCAACACAGGAGATGCCTTCCCAGGTTGCATCCACGCAAACAACACCAGCATGTGAGCAGACTGAGGGATAAACGTTGGAAGAACAAAACAAGATGGCATATCACAGATAAGATTTTGTATCTGCCAGCCCAGAGTAACCCTCAAATGCCTGATGGAATATGAGATCTCTCAGACTGATGACACATGCAGAAGGCAGGCTTTGTGCGTTTTGCAGCTGTCAGCCACAGCTGCAGAGAGGACCGTATGCATCAAGCAAGCTGCAAAGCATGGCATCAGCTCTGATCAGTCGATTGCCTGTAGCAATGACAGCATAACAAGGACCTCACCTCTGTGGGGTCTGGTAGTCTCCAAGAAGGCGACGTGTAGCATCTGTGCCACCTTCAGCCAGGTCAGGGTCCATGTCCACATCACCACCGCCCTTGGCAATTTGCTGCAGCTCCTGCTCGCTGACTTGGGGAGCTGGCAGCATCATTTTGCCACGCCGCTGCACTCTGGAGGCGTCATTCAGTTCCAATCCCTTTGCCACAGCATCAGGCCGATTGTGCCTGTCTTTCAGCTTGTCCCTGTCAACATCTGCCCTCATCAAAGCCTTCTCTATGTCCTGCACAACATGTGCACAACAAGCTTCACGCCGGCAACAGCACAGCGGGCTGAACAGGACGAATGCAGGAGACTTGGTGCACATCAAGAAAAAAATGACAGTCATTACAGGTAGTAAGCGTGCTGCTGCACACAGAACAGCAAAACTCTAATGTAAGCAAACAAAAGCCTGAAACATGATGTTGGAACAGACCTTGTGGCCACTCACTGAGTGTAAAATACATGTGCATGCAACGGCAGCATGTCCATCAGAACAACATGTAGCTGAGTTGGCATTTTGCAATCAAGATGAGACTGACCGCGCGTCTCCTGCCTTCCAATTGCTCCAGAGTCTGTGGCCTGAACTCCTCACCAACTTCCTTCGATCGCTGATTCTCGTCAGCCGTGTCAAAAAATCCAATGGCTGGCTTCTTCTCAAAAGCCACTTCTTCATTGTAGTTGATGCCGCGCCGGCGGGAGCCTTTCTGGCGGAGCTCAATGCCTGCTGCTTGCAGCTCTCGCTTCTTCTGCAAGCTGGCTAGGCGGCGGGCTTCTTCGAGCTGCTTCTCACGGGACTTGCGCTTCGCTTTCTTTCCCCTGCAAACGTACAATCAGAGCATTGTAAGCAACACTGTGCACCATGCTTCTTTGCCTTGCACATGTACCAACAGAGCATCATCAGCAACATTGTGCCTGTTGTAACATACCTTGAGCTGCAAAAGATTGGACATGCAGCAATCAACATGCAGCAAACATGCAGCAATCAACATGCAGCAATCAACCTGCAGCAATCAGCATGCAGTCAGCTGCAGGGACGGCGCCCAGGAGCATATGATTTGCTGTGGAGAACATGTGGGGTTTGCATTGAATTTTTGCTATATAGCGGCCATTAGCAGGCACATGCCGTCAAGCTGATTACCTGGTATTGGCCAGGCGTGCACGTGCTTCAGACAGCATCTCTTTCTCATCCTCATCCATGTCAATGGGGTCTGGCCTAGCTGGCTTGGCTTCAGGGTTGGGGTCAATCTCACCAGGGCGCAAACGCCTCGGATCATCCGCAGGATCATAGTTGTCATCTTTGGCTGCTGCTGCGTCACTGCAGTGAAGTAGCAGATATTCAGCTATGCTGCTGCAAGCTATGCTGACAGTAGACTCCTTGCAGGTAGTAGGGTACAAGCTTACAGGAGCTTCTCGTAGCGCTCCAAGCATTGCGCTGGGGTTCGCCCAACAATGGGAGCAATGGTTCTCCACTGAGTAGGCATAAGCTTGGCTAAATGCAGCAACTTCTCATCTTCATCCCTTGTCCATTCGGTTTTGCGAATGTTGGGGTCCAGCCACTCATACCACCGAGCTTTGCACTGCTTTGCAGACTTTCTGACAAGCAGAGACGATATGCGGGCCCACTGATTTAGACCGTACTTCATAACTGCAGCCTTCAGGATCTCGTCCTGCAGAGATGCACAGTGACATTTGCCAAACAGCTTAATGAACAGATCAATGTCGCAAATCAATAAAGGGAGTGCTGGACTACGTATAGAAGTGCCGAGGAAGCACCTCCGTGTTCTTCCACACCCCTCCCTTTATCATGATCCTCATCCTGGCAAGTGTTTATTGTAATCGACAAAAACCTTCAAGATAGCAGATGCGATTGGCAGCTCTGAAGACAGCGAGCGGTGAAGCGCTGTTGCAGAAGAGCCGCGCTGATCAAACGCTGGTCAAGTAAAGCTACTCCGACAGGAGATGGGCAAGCCTGTTCTTGCCCTACAGCTATGTAGGGTTTGCGTGGGCAGTCCTCGTCTTGAGCTTGAGCCAATTCGAAGACAGATAGCGAATATAGCATGCTCTTGCTCACTCGTGGTTGGCGTTCAATGTGCCTTCTGCATGTAATGCTGTGATCAGCTCCGCCATAGTAAGCAACTCGAGGTTCGACCTTTTGTGATCTTTGCTAAGTGGGATTGACTCAGGCGGTATGCCAGAGGACTTCGAAGATCTAAGGGTAGTTGATCTGAAAGAAGAATGCAAAAAACGGAATCTCCTCGTGGGAGGCAAGAAAGCGGAGTTGATAGAAAGGCTGAAGCAGTTCGAGGCCAGCAAGGTGAATCGCTGTTGAGTGACCCTGCGCTCAATACTGAGTCTGGCGCATCATGCATGTCACATTGCGGGGTGGCATAGCACAAGGATGTCGCGGTGATGCTTATTTGGATCGCAGGCTGACGGCAACGACGAGGAGGCCAAGGATATCACTGAAGCATCAGAAAAGGATGCCTCTTTGCGTCCTGGAGTCCCTATGGAAGTTGAGGCTGCAGCCGAGGACATTGTTGAATCTGGCGCAAATCCAGTTGATGAAGACACAGGCAAAGTCTCTGACAGCACAGCGCAGGATACAGCTGGACCTGCAGTGGTCGAGCCTGGCCCAGCTGACAGTCCTAAAGCCAGCAGCAAAAGCCAGCATTCTGCACCATCAGCTGCAGGCAAGCAAGTAGCAGAACACAGCGTAGGCTCTGCAGGCAAAATGGCGCAGGACACCACTACAGACTCCGGTCCAGCTGCTAGCACTAGAAAAAGCCGGCATGCAAAGACACATAAGGAACCTGCTGAGGACCCTATGGCTACAGAAGAGTCAGGGACAGAACAAACTCCAACTCAAACTCTGCCTGCATCAGAACCTGATCTTAAGGCAGAAGCGCCAGCAACAGCTGCCACCACCAGTACAGATGCACCACTGCTGCCCAAAACAAATGCGGCAGAAGCAGCGCCTGATGCTGCTGCTGCCACTGCCCGAACTCAGAGTCCTGAGATGGACTCTGCTCAAGATGCTGCAGCACCTGTTGCAATGGATGCCGAGCCTGCACACAAGGCATCCACTCCCAGATTGCCGGATGTCTCAGAGCTTGAGGTAGCGCCAACAACAGCAGTCAACAAGGCAGCTGATGACACGGTATCCTTTGCAGCTGCTGAAACAGATGCTAGCAAGGCAAAAGCTGCAGAAGATGTTGAAATGGTGCAGTACAATGAGCCATCTAATGACAATGAACTTGCTGCTGCCAAGCAACAAGGCAAAGCTGAGAGCAAGGCTTCAGATGGCAAGCCTAGTGAAAGCAGCAGATCTCATAGAGACAGACATGTCAGCACCAGCAAGGCAGCAAAGGATGAGTCAGCTCCACATGGGTCAGTACGAAAGCGAGAGCGTGAGGTTGATGAGTCAGCTCATGTGGACAGGAAAGCTCCCAGGACTGATCACAAGAGTGCGTCACAGAAAGAGAAGGAACGGGAAAAGGCAAAGGACAAGGACAAGGAAAGGGAGAAGACACAGGCAAATGGAGGTGGTCCAACTGGTACGGCTGTTGCCTTCTGCAGAGATGTCTGTGGCCCAGTTTCTTTGTGCTGCAATTACCTATACCGTGCCGTGCAGCACTTGCTGAGTGATGAGCCTGCATTGCATTATGCCTTGCAACAATGTGCTGCACCTGTCTTGTGTTTTGGGTCTTGATGACTGTCCGAACAGAGTGATGCAACACTGGAACCAGTATGGGCAGCTGCTGGGTAAGGTAATGGTCACAGGGTCTGCAGCCACAACATTTCACAGCAGTGAAAGGGACAGACATCACTGATTCAACTCAGTCACATCGCAATGCTCTAGGCATGTGGGTGATAGGGTATATGCAGACTGCCTGTCAGCGACACTGTGCATGTTCAGAGAGCGAGCCTGAGCGTGCACGCATGCATGCAGAGAGGAAGCGTAAGCATGCGCCCATCTCTTACAAGCCTCCTGAGAGGCACACCTCAGGAGCAGAGCGTGACAAGGCTGGCACCGACACAGCCAAGCGAGAGGCTGCCTTGGACAGGAAGGGGTCAGGCGCTGATGATCTGCCCAAGCAGGGGTCAGGGTTGGAGGGCCGGCTGTCTGGCCTTGACCGATCTGTGTCTAGGACGGAGAGTGGGCATAAGTCAGTCTTTGAGAGATTGCACAGGTATGCATCTTGTACTGCACTCTGGGAATCATCCTGTCACAGGATGCCTGTGCCTTGGCCTTTAGATTCAGTACTTATTTGCAGCAGCAGCACTGAAGCAACCTGCGATTGTGAATGCTTGTATCCCCACTCTCCACTGAGCTTCTGCGATTACTGTTGCATACACCAATTAGGGAAACCTGTCTGTGCAGCAAAACTAACCAGCTGCGACTTTGTTGTTGTCAACGTGTGACGGAACAGCAGAGCTGAAGTAAAGCTGCTAGCGTCGTGCACAGCAGTGACAATGACTGGCTTAGTGTCAATTGCCTGCTCAATTGCCCATTCTGATTTCAACAAGTCAGGTTAGTTCAGTCTTGCTACAGACATAGCTACCCTCATTAGCCGTGTTGCATGCTGTGCAGAGATGCTATGCAACACAGGCATCAGCAGTTGTGCTGCTCAAGGATGTGCATTGTTGGTGCCTAACTTGGGCACAGAGCCAAGAGTTGCTCTCACTTTGCTGCTCACAAGCCCACTACTGTGGCATGTCTTTGCACAGGAGATAAAGAGCGATGCAAAGCTTTCTACGTAGACTTAGGCACTGATCATTAGCATGCACTTGAGGCTGTATGTTTCTGCTGCTGATGCCTGTTTTGCCTGGCATCTTTGCCCTGCCAAAGTCTCTGCATCTAGAGCACTGGAGCACCAGCTGCACTGAAAGGGTCCCCATTGTGCATTTGAGCAGAGGGAAGTAGTCCTTTTTGAATTTCACACCTCCATACCAGCATGTCAATGGTGAGTAGCATGCATGTAGAGGCAAAGGGGAAGGGTCTGGCACGCCAGCTTTGCCTCCCACCAGAGACCCCCTCCCCCACCCCACCAGCGACCGCCCTGCAGACCCTCTGCCCCGCACCACCTCCCATTCAAGGCGGAACCAGCCCACAAGAGCCCTGAAGATAGAAGGCTTTGTGCGGCCCTTCACAGAGCCAGCAGCCAGGGCAATGTTGTCACAGACCGGCGAGATTGTGAGCATGTGGATGCCCAAGATCAAGACCCATGCCTTTGTGATTTACACGACACAAGGGCAGGCTGAGGCCACGCAGACAGCCACCCATGGCGTGAATTGGCCGCAAAACAACCCAAGCAGCAAGTGAGTGGCTCGTGTAGAGTGAAGGTGCAAATAACGCAATGCGTAGCTGCGTTGCAAGGCCGTTTGTGCAGGGCTCTTGTACATGTTGCGGTAAATGCAACTCCAAGTTTTGTGATCCTGTTGCTTTTCAAGGACCCAGGTACACCATGCATTTCTAGTAAGACACCGTGCATTGCTTGCTCTCACTTGCAACACTTGCGTCTTAGGACCTTAGTCAGACTTGTAGTGTGTTGCAACAGGTTGGCTTCCAAGTTTGTGCCAGTTGAGGAAGCTGAGACAGCAATTGCCAGGGCAAATGGTGCACCTGTCCTGACTGCTGCCACAGCCCCGCATGCCAATGGCCTGGACCCATCTACTGCTCAGGTTGGAATCTGCTGCATGCCTCTGATTCAAACATACAAACGCAATATGCTTCCCATTTTAGTTTTCACATAGCTGTATCTTCACCAAACCTCATTGAACTTGTTGTCACTTTGCAAGCACCACTGTTGGCAGCAGTAAGAAATGCATACAAAATCTGCTCAGCTGCATCTGGTATGTTGCAAGCTTTCTGCTGAGCAGAGACGATGCAGCAAACATGGAAGCAGGAGCTGTGAACTGATAAAAAGAGTGTTATGTTTATGTCTGTGTGAGCATTCAGCAGCAATACTGAGAGCCTGTTGCAGGAGGGTCGTTTGAGACCAGACACAGCTGACATTGCGCCCCAGCGGGGCAGGGCAGATCTGGATGAGCCCCGAAGGTCCAGGGAGGCCCTTGATGACAGGCGGCGGCCCCGAGAGGATGACAGAAGAAGAGTCAAGGAAAGAGCAGCCCCTATAATACCTGAAGCAATGCCTGAGCCCCCAGTGAGTAGCACAAGCACTAGCTATGTAGCGAGCTTGTGATTCTGCTGCAACACTTTGCATCGAAGTGCTCAACTGAATCTGCCAGTAATGTCTTTGCTCAGCAGGCGCCTGTTGTGCTGGGTCCAAGTGCTCTGCATAAATATGCCTGACTATACTCAACCAAGTGCACGTCAAACTGGTCCACTCGTGATGCACTCAAATCTGCACTGAGACATTGCTAGGTCACATATCATGTGCAGCTGTATGTGTGAACTGAAATGTACTGTTATGTCATGCATGATGTCAGGCGTGCGTGCCATGTTACTCGGAACTTGAGTGCTTACTTACAAGCGCTGAAGCCGTTGTGTGCTGACAAGAACAGCAACAGGTTGCCTTGTGTGCGCTGTGTTCAATGTAAAGTCTGCTTGGCGGCAGCAAGGTATCACTCTGCAGAGCAGTGCGTCTTTGAAGGACTTTGTATCTTCACATATTATTTTGTTAGTGAAAGAGTCTGAACTTGAAATGCTGCAGTTGACAGACGTACTTGAAGAAGTGATGCAGGTGGCGCCAGCAGCAACTGAGAATGTGCATGCTACAGGTCCAGGAGGCTCCACCGCCGACGCTTGATGATCTATTTAAGAAGACCATGACAAAGCCTTACCTGTACTGGATGCCTTTGACAGAAGAACAGGCTGCTGACAGAAAGGCACAGGCAGAAGCTGCAGCAGCTGCTGCTGAAAAGGCCAAAGCAGAAGAGCTTCCTGATGCCCCTGTGCCCATGATTGCTGTATAAACTGACCAGTTATTTGCTGCACGGCACGTTCAAAGTGATGTCAAAGATGCAGATATTTCGGAGATATGTGCGCCTGATCTATACATATATTACTGTCATGACCATTGAAGGTCTCTGATGCTGAGATGTGTTAACTTTTGACATCCTGGGGAACGAGCAATCTTAATCAGGACTGTAACTGAAGTCCTCAAGGAGCCTGTCAGACTGTGAGAGCCCAAGCTTGTACTTGCCGTGGTAATTAGGATACCCAAAAAGCAAACCACACCGTGCATGGCGTATGAACTTCAAGTCCCATTGTACCTTGGAATTAACCTCGTAATGACAACGCTTTGACCCAATATCAGCTGTGAATTATTTAACAACCTCATAATGACATCGCTGTGACCCTATATCAGCTGTACGTTGTGAAAACCATTCGCTTGCCCTACACACAGCAGGTGTAAGGCTCAGGAAAAAAACATGTTCTGACAACCGGCCTGCAGCCGCCTACATGCAGTAGGCGGTAAGAATTGCTGTGGCAGCCACCATAAGATCAAAAACTTATGCAGACTTGTTCTACGCAGGTGGCTAAGCAAAGCCCAACTTTGCTGTACTGTATAACTGGACCCCAAAATCATCTACCCTATTTATGTTGTAAGCAGTGCTGTCATGCATTAAAAATGAAATGATTCGTTTTACGGCTTAAGTAGCATCTTCAGTGTTTAGCGTGATTTGGAACAGTCTGCCTTTGTGCATTTGTCCTCTTGTTGATCTCTTGCAATTGATCCATGAGATCCTTCTTGCGCCGATTATCTGGCTGCCTATTCGCATCTGCAGAGCAAGGCAGATTGCTATAGCTTGCACAGCTTGCCCATCCCCATGGCATGGGAATCATGTGCTGAAAGCATTCTGAGTCAGGCAAGCCTTGGTTTGTCCTGTAATACATAATGCAGCATGGATTAGGCGTGCATCTTACCTGATATCATTCTGTCCAGTAGGCCAAAGAAATAGCCATTGTTCATGGTTTGCGCCTGCTTTGCTGTGTCTTGACTGAGCACCTGCAACTCAGGCAGTAACTGCAATTACTGTTGTGCATTGTGTGATACAGTGGACCAACCCACTTCGACATCATGCTTGTTGCCTGAAAAGTAACTCCATGCAGCAACAGACAGCAACAATCCTGTGCAATGAAAGCTTAGCATGCAAGCACACCCTTTCTCTTTCTGGGACTGTGGTGGCTGCCATGAGATTGTTCAAAAGCTGAATTTCGGGCCGCAGTGTCTTCTGCTTCTCCTCCATGGCAACTCTGAGCACCTCTTCCAGCTTACGACAAACCTCAGTGTTGCCCTCTTTCTTGGCCGGTTTGTGCAGAAGCAAAGCCTTTCAGGATTATTGCTCCTGTTTGCAGGTGTGGCATGCTACAGGCACGTGACATACCATGTCCAAGTAAGTTGAAGACACCATGAAGAACTCCTCATTGATGGAGTCAATATTATCCCTAGCTGTGGCAGCTATGTTTGGCGCCTGCAATAATTCTGCGAGCACCTCTGTTGTCTTCACTTGAGTTGTCCTAGCTTGCTTGACGTGGTCCTGCATGTCAGAAGTAATGTCACTATAGACAGGCATGTGGCCAAAATACCAAGCAGCAATTCACTCCTACTTGTGTCTGCCTAGTGCTGTCGGAACAAGTTACGCTAGGTGTCGACCTTGCTATGAGAGACATACGCGTCTTTAGCATAAGGACTGTCCTTTGAGATACAGAACAATGCTGCTGCTGGATGCGTGATGCTCTGCTGCTTGTGAGCAGACATGTCGAGCAGCGAGAGTGGTGCAGAGTACAGCCAGAAATCCGGTAAGTTGTCATGCTGCTGCCCACGCACGGCAGCTTCATAACTTTGGCCACCCTTATGAGCGAATAAATCGACTAACGCTCTGCTGCGAGGTTGTTGTCGGTCAAGCAGCCAATGCACCGCCGAGATGAACGACCTGATTCGGAAGCCGTGACTAAAGCTGTAAGGGTGCGTTTGAATTTCTGTTGTCTGGATAGATTGGATCTCAGATGCACGGACCCCAAGGATGCGCACTTATTTGCAGAGGCCCGTGCAATGCCTAAAGCATAGAAGTGTTATGTCAGATGCAATATGCAGTCATGCAAGGTTGTGTCAAGCTGCGCCATGCACTGAAGAGGCTATGTTTAAACCTCAAAATGCTCACATATAACTGCTGACATTGAAAGCTGCTGGAAAACAACCGAAGCGCCTGATGCTGACTGGTAGGCCGAGGCTACTTCTGATCCTGCAGACAGCTTGTTTTGGGTTTACGCATGTCACCTCAGCTGCATGACACAAATACTGCCTTTGCGCTGCGCCCTGTGCACTCAGGGGAACAGCATGGAACGGTACATGAGCCGTTGATGCTCAGTGTTGCCACTGGATCTTGGTTTGACTGCAGATCTGTAGAGCGTGTCTGGCACATCACGACTTTAGGCTGTGCTAGACAATGCATTGCGTTATCAGCAATGCATTGAGGAACAGGAGAAGCTAGAAAACAGTACAGCCATACGCAGCATTCAGAAACGCTGTGTATGGCTGTGTTCAACTAAGACACAATTTCAAAGCCAGTCCAGACTGACCAGTGCTGCAATCAAATCAATGATATGGACTGCATGCTAGTCTTGGCGTCTGACAAGCCAGTGGCATCATCATCTGGGGCAACATTGCTGTCGGATAGCATTGACAGGTAGTCATCAATCTGTCGACCTGGCAGCTGACCTGGCACGTTGTCTGCCTGCAACATATCAGCAGTGCATTGTTCAACTGTGACTCTCTGCCTATGCTTATAGGACCACCTTCTTTGACTTGTACATTCATGCTACACAAAACCTTGACTATGGCGAAACAGGACAAAGCAAGGAAAAGCTTGACAAAGCACAGCCACAGCTACATTGCATAGACCACAACAGCAGCGCTATGAGCTGCTTGCATGAGTCGGCAATCTGAGCGCAGCAGCATTGCTGCTTGCGCTGTTGCAGCATGCAAGCAATGTGACTGGTGCATTGCACCAATGCTAGCAATGCAGACAGCCCCAATGCTGCCATTTCTGTATGTGTGCATGGTGCAGCAAAAGACATACCAGTGCAGCATCATCTGCTGCAGCATCTGCTCTGCCTGCAGAAGCAGCTGCTTCTGGTTTAGACTCCTGGCCAGCGTGCTGCATGAGCAACTGCTGACTCACCACCTCAGGTGACACGCCTTGCTGCTTCAAGGCTGCATGCTGCTTGGGCATTCGCGTGTCTTCATCCTCTGCAAGTAACACCAACGATGATGCAGAGCTGTTTCCGGTCCTGGGAACATGCGCAAGATGTCACAACTAGCGCAGTCAGTAGGACATTGTCTTGCACTCATCTTTCGTTGCTGGACATGCTCGAAAAATCGAAATTGTCATAGTATACCAGGTCTGCAACACTAAACTTTGCCTGACAGCAGAGTCTCAAAGACACGAACCATGAGACACATCAAGGCCGACAGATGTCCTCTTCCGTTGATCAAGCAACGCAAGCTTGTTTCACCCAAGCGTGGAACTACACAGCAGCGCTTGTGTGATCACCTTCAGTGTCAGTCTCATCCTGCAGGGGGGTTGCCTCCACGAAGGGGAACTTGACAGAAGGGAAGTGCTGGCTCAAGCGCAGCCCCAAGAACATCTCGATGATGAGCTGGCGTGTGCCATCTGCCAGGACATTGTTCCAGCGCCGCTGTACAGTCAGGCTCAGGTTCTGCAGCTTGCCTATGCCCGCCTTAGACATGCTACTTGCCTCATTCTGTGACCACGAACAGACTGATTTAGACCTCAGACTTGGCATTGTTTGACTTGCCTATGCCCGCCTTAGACATGCTACTTGCCCCATTCTGTGACCACGAACAGACGAATTTAGATCTCAGACTTGGCTTTGTTTGACTGAGGGTGTTGCTCTGCAGAATGAAGGTCGAGGAGCTTGTCTGTTTTACTGTTAGACATGCTGCTTGACCCGTGCAGTAGTAAACCCAAAACACAATCAGAGTTTGTTTTGCGCTCAGGCAAAAGGTACAGGTTGGTTGACTATATTGTGCAGGACTTGTCTGGCTGTAACCACATGCTAGCTACTTGGTTGCTGATGAGGGTTCCTGAGGAACTGTAGGCAAGCTTGTAAGGAGCTGTGAAGCAAGACAAAGGCTGTCAGGCCTAATGACAGTTTGTCCATTTGCACCATCTGGTATCATACGCAGCCAACGCATCACTCACAGATAGGCATCTCAGCTGCACAGATGACCACCACAGCATGGAACTGATGCACCCCCAGCATGAACTGATGCATCCCAAGCATGGATCTGATGCATGGCAATCTTCCAGCCAACCTAGTGCCAATTATAACAACCAAAGAAACTGATCACCATGTGCTGAAGTGATGAGGATGATGACAACAAGCAATCAAATAACAAAGATCAAGTTTTTGATGATGAGACGAAGATTAAGTTTTTGATGATCATACAAAGATTAAGTTTTTGATGATCAGACAAAGCTTAACAAAGATTAAGTTGTTGATGAGGCTGACCTGCAGCAGGCCCAAGATGGCAGAGTGCATGGCCCTGGAAGAGGTGTACAGGTTGCTCTGCATGTCTCCATTGATGAGGAACATCTCTGCCTGCTCGGCCACCACATCAGGTAGGAGGCGCACTCTGACATCATCCACACCCAGCCCCAGCAAGCCCCACCCCACCTGCATCACACCCCCTCCCCTTGGTTGCTGCTTAAACATGACCAGCAGAGACAGATGAGCATATCCTACATGAGCTACATGGGCGTACATAGCTACATGAGCTGACATAAATTCTTGACCTGCCCCGGCTGACTTGCGCTGCAAATAAGCTGTAGACATGCTTGCAAATGAGTGCCACAATCAAGCAGGTACATGGCAGCCAGTACGATGGCCGCTATCATGCAAATGTCGCACTTCTGATGCATGCATGCATGTGTGTGTTTGCATGATACTCTTCTATGTTACTGTAGCCCACCTTCTGCTGTTGTGCACTGGTCCTGTGAGCCTGCGTCTCTGAGTCGCTAGCCTCAGAATCAGAGACATCACCCCTGCTCAGCATCTGCATCCTGATTTCAGACCCCCTGCCAGAGGAAGAAGCCTGCTCGGAACTGTTATGCTGTGCCGCAGCCTGAAGCACACCAAGAGATGTACTGATTGTGTTGTTGGAGGCCCGCTGTTCCATGTGCATTCACACATACACAGACACACACATACACAGACACAGACACACGCACACACATGCTGATTTGATGGGAACAAGCATGCGCAGTGATAGTCATTGTGGACAATACATTGTGTTGTGCTGTGTCTGTAGAATGTATGAAGAAAATCCTGGCTGACCAGCATTGCCTGTTTTGTGACCTTGCATGATTCTGCCATGCATACTGCATATTAGTACACAAGGCATGCCTGCCGCAAATGATTGTGCATAACTGGTCAGAAGTCTTGATCCAGCATCATTCTGACTCATGAATATGTACATCTCGGTGATGGCGGCAGACACAAGAGTAACAAGGCAACTTGACATGCATGATGGCAGTCCTTACAACCATCAAAACAACATTATATCGAGTTTTATCTGAAGCTTGCTGGCAAGGCAGATTACGAGGGCTGATTGATTTGAAAGCCAAGATATTGCAGACAGAGCAAGCCCTGCTGACCTGTGGCGAAGATGAGCGGCTGGAGGGCTGGGGGGGTGGCGCAGCCTGACCCCCACCCCCTGCAGAAGCAGGTCTGACCCATGTGGTCTGCTTGCTGTTGTGGTCCAGATAGAATGTGCGACCTGCATGAATGGCACAGCAGGACTGTTCGCTTGCACTCAAAAGTCACACAGGCTTGCTGCTCAAAATTACACAGGCTTGCTCCAGGGTTGTCTCTTGGTAGAAAAACCCTGGAGTGTCATCATTGTATCATTGTCACTGTACAAGGCTTCCATTGCTTGAATGGAGGAAATCAGCTGGAGATGACTAAGAGATAAGCACAGCAGCAACTAGACGACTAAACTTGGTCAGTGTGTAACCTGATGCAAAAGGGCAGCCTTCTGCTAGCACTGAATCTGTTACTGACAAAAGTACAGAATGTTTGACGCTTGCCAGTAACATGTAATCCAAATGCCACATGTGGATACATTGCATTATCAAGCATCTCTTACTTGCAGCCAGCTAGCCTTCCGACTAGGCTTTGGAAGCTCCAACTAGGCTTTCAAAGCCTAGTTCCAACAAGAACTACCTAGAGACTATGCCTGTCATGACTACACCTCTGTGACCAATGAGCATTCTCCAGTATCCCAAATGACTCACCTGAGCTTTCATCCAGGCGTGCTTCCCAGCCAGGTGGCAGGTCTGACTCAGCATCCTGCAGGGGCTGATACACAGGGCCCTTGCTGGTAACAGCCTCACTCTCAGGTGTAGTGGCCCTGGACCTCATCATCTCCTTGACCCGCCGGTGGATGCTGCTGATCTCTATGCTGTAGCCAGGGTCCTTCTTCTTCTTGCTGACTGCAGCTCGGGCTGCAGACTGCTCTTGTGCATTCTCAGCCTCAATGGTGATGCCCACTCTGCGGGCTTGCTCAGCAAGGACCTGCAGCAGGTGTCATGCATGTGCTGTGAAAGTGCATATCTCACAAGTGAGCACAACTCATGCGTGGGCATGTCTGGTCTGTGTTCTGTAGTAACAAATCAGGAGCTTTGGAGCTCTGTCCAAGACACATGTTGCTTGCTGTAGGGTGGTTCAAAGCACCTGCAGCGCCCCTTGCTGCATCTAGGCTTAACGTCCTTGATACGATGAAATGTTAAATGCAGGATGATCACTTGGATTCATGCAAGCTGTGATGTTTGCATATTTCTGCTTGACTGTATGCAATGTTGGCATGCTTGGTGTCAGACGTAATTGACGTGTGCAGACTTGTGTGACGTCTACATGTGGAAACAATAGGAGAAGTTGCAAATGCATGGGAGCAAAGAGCAGAGGTCAAGTTGCAAATGCAGGCTTACGCATGTAGCTGAACAAGTCTTGTTTTGTGTTGCTGCTGCACAGCTACTTTGAGGTGTGGCATGGCAGGATGTACCTGAACAGCACCGAAGTAGCTGGCAGCATTGGTGCGGTCCAGGGAGTCGGCACAGTTGTATCGCTCCAAGCCATGCTGCTGGGAGTGCCATCGCATGCGCCACTTGGCATCCCATGCTGTGCAGCACCTGTGCAAACACATTTGTACATTCACCCATCATCTATTATCCATTTCATCTGTCCATCCATTCATCCATGCACTCATCTGTTCGTTCATTCATTCATTCCTTCATTCATGCATTCCTTCCTCCCTCCCTCCCTTCATTAATTAATTAATTAATTAATTCATTCATTCCTTCCTTCCTCCCTCCCTCCCTTCATTAATTAATTCACTCACTCACTCATCCATCCATGCATTCATTCGTCCATCCATCCATCCATTCACTCATGTATTTATTCATTCATTCATTCATTCACTCACTCATCCATCCATGCATTCATTCATCCATCCATCCATCCATTCACTCATGTATTCAGTCATTACTTGAGTCTTTCAATTCGTCCTTCATCAAATGTATCTACGGGTTCTTTCTAGGATCAGGTACATACAGTCCTGAGTATGCAGCACCTGTACAAACACTCACTTGAACTGCCCAACAATGTTGGTCAAATTCTTGTCAACTCAAATGAAAGGCTGCATCACATCAGAGCGCCTAACTCTGCTGCTTCACATACATTGCTGTCACTGATGATGAAATTCAAGCTCTGAAGATCGAAACGTATTGTACATCATTGAGCAGCTTTTACAGCAGGCGTGCACAGCTTTATTGTACACAATTCATTACATAAGGGGCTTCTTGGCCAACAGAACACAAACAGCATGAAGCACAATGCGTAGGTCCTTCACTCTGCCTGACAGATCTTGACTGGCAATTGGAGTGTTGAGTTCACCTGTCAGAAGGCTCAGCACTGCTGTGTTGAGCTACAGGTTCCATGGTGCCAGAGGACAGGTCTGAGCGCGGCAGCAGGCCCTGCAGATGTTCCCACAGGCATCGCACAGTCTCCTTCTCCTTCAGGTCCTTCATCATGCCGTGCCAGTCAAAGTTGATGATCTGCAGTGGAGCGCCGGAGCCCAGCTGACGCCGTGTGTGCCTGGCACCTTCATGGAAGGCTTCTGACAACATCAGCTCGTCCTGCCTCTGCACAGAGGCAACCCATACTACTCACGTTGATAGCAATCAGCAATTGCATGTTCATGTCCACAGCTTGGAAAGTCCTTTGTTGTGTGGACTTGCCAAATGCAGGTGAGGCAGACAGAAACATGTAGTGGTGGAAAAACTTTGCCATGTGACTGTTGCTCGTTCAGGTGCTGGCACTCCTGTGTGTGTCTAAATAGACTGGAGTGCTGCGTATGCGGCGGCACATACACATGCACTGAAACTGCTTTAGAACCTGGCAGGCAAAGTATCACATGTGTATATGCAACTCAGAGCCTTGCATGTATGCTGACAAAACCTTACAGCGCAGCACAAATGGCCTCTGAGCAATATGAGACAGCATGCTACCAATGCCCAGTGCATATCTCAAGAAGTCAGCTATTAGCGTCGGCTTGAATGCACCCATGTGCTGCCGGCAACACCACTCACAACAGGACAAACTCGTTACACAGCTGAGAAGCTTATTGTGCTGACCTGCATGTTGCATCGCAGCAAATTGATGCAAGTCACAGGAAGCTGCAGGCTTGCGTCTGAAGACTGTGGGGGGCTGTCACCGTTTTGCTGCTGATGCTGCTCTGCTGACTGTTCCTGGGTCTGTTCTAGAGCAACTTTGATGACAGGGTCAGGGGTGTACCGCTTTTGCAACCGCCTAAAGTACCTGGAGATACCAGTCAAGTGTACAGACTGAGATAAGTGTTGTGGGGCTGTAAAAATGGCACGGGCTGCTCTTCAAATCTGAAGCCTGACTTACAAGCTGTATTGGCTTGGTGCTGAAGGGCACATCAGATTGAAGGGACAGTTACTAGCAACAGCTTCCTTGTTCTCAGTCATGCCTGTCGTGGCAAGATGGTAATAAGCATGACAAGAGCATCCAATGCTGAATCATGCCGTGTAGTAAGCACCCTGTTATGTCCCCCTTACTTAAAATACAACTACTAATTGCATTTTTCACAGATGAGGCTTGGAAGGATTGTAACAAAGAAGATTGAATTGGGCCAAATTGCCGTTCATTAGGACACAGACACGCTAGTAAATGAGGTCCAGCAGTCCACAGCTATGACTGAAGTGATCATTCTACCAGCACAAAACAGTGCCTGTTCTAGCACATTACTAAGGAATTCAGGCAGACAAAAATGCTTCAGTGACATGCATCAGAAGGTTGCAGTGCAATCCAAAGCGTCGGCAGACAAAGGCAGCCCAGCATAGCATAGCACAGCTCAGCAAAGAACAGTGCAACAGTTGGTGACCACACACCTCCTTGTCCCTCGGTAAGGAGTTGGAGAAGGAATCACAATCGTGGCCTCACCAACCCCCCCAGACTTCAGCTCCACACCCCACCAAATAGGCACCGTCCCCCTCCGCCATACGTAGCTGCTCCATCTGAGAGGAGACTCAAGACTCGCGGGTTGAGTCCACACAATCTGCTCACACTCAATCTCGTTGCCGGGGCTGCCAAGGCTGTTGAGCCCTCTGGCTATGTAGCGCATGCCGGGATGCAGACAGCTGCGGCGTGCCAATAATGCCAGCGTGTACTTTTGCCCCATGCAATCTTCCAGAGACCGTGATTCTGCCACGCCCTGCAAGTGAGTCTAGGATCATGCCACGTCATGGCAAACTTAAAAGCCACAGTTTGTTTGAGTCCTGTCTAACTTGCCAGGGAATGTTGCTGAAAGACAATGCCCAGCAAGCAGTGCATAGCTTGCAAGCAAAAAGCTTGTGGTCACGTGTAGCAGAGGCTAGATAGTAACACAGTAGTAATGGCTTGGTGCTGTAAGGCACACAAGACCAAAGCGAGCATGAAGACAAAATAGCGTTTGTTGCTTTGGCCTTGCATGCCCTATGCTATCTTATTGTCATGCTTGCTCTGGTCTTGTATGCCCTACAGCACCAAGCCAATACATCTTGTAACTATGCAGCCTCTGCTACAGTCGCTCTGGAACCATATGTTGCAGAGCTGAGGCAAAAGGCGTATTGCTAGCGTAAGGCGCTGCATTGCGCAGCTTAGGGCACTGTAGCTTGTTGTCCCTTTTGTAAGTATGCCCTGCTGTGGTCTGACACATACAAAAAGGACAACAAGCTGCAGTGCCCTAATCTGCGCAATGCAGCGCCTCGCGCTAGCAATGTGCCTTTTACCTCAGCTCTGCAACATCATGTCGGCAGAGCTGCTATAGTCAAAAGCCAGCTCGACAGCATTGAACAGCATCTGTGGTATAGAAAGCCACGCTCAATTAAGGCATGACTTCATTCAGCACAACTTGAGACTTGCCCAGCGCGCTATTATTCTAAAGCAGTTTTGTGTAACAACATGTTCTGTGCTCTGGGGCAGCCAGAACCCTTTGGCCGCATTGAGTCAGTAACTGTGACGACGGTGAAATGGCAGTTTGAAAGGCAGACTCCTTGCAGTCAGACATGGCCACAGCAAGACAAATGTGAGGACAGGTATGTGAACAGACAGACAGACATACAGACAGACAGACAGACAGACAGACAGACAGACAGACAGACAGACAGACAGACAGATGGATGCACAGAGAGACAAACAGCCAGGCATACGTACGGACAAACAGATTTCATCAGACAGCACTCCAAATACCTGCATGAGGTGAGGACAATGGGTTGGCAAGTCTACAGCCCTCAAGGGGGCGCTCAGCCATCTGTTCCACACAAACTCCCAGCTGGGCTGATCAACAGGGCTGCTGCTTGGAAATGGTCTGGAGATATCTGCTGTCTCACAATAGAAGTGCGCATTGCTGAGCACATACTTATGCATCATCTCAACCTTTTCCAGCTCTTCAGGTGTCAACCTTCCGCTGTGCTCACCAGGTTCCTGAAGCATGACAAGGCAACTGTTCAAGTGTGATCACATTGTGCAGAAAGCAGGCTGTTGGCTGGGCATGTCTACCAAGATACATTGCAATGGTTACAAGCAGCAGAACAGATCTCCTGTGGCATCATGACCCCCTGGTGATGCTACAAAGCACAGCAGCCTTGTGCAATGCTGCACTGCACTGCTGTGCACAAACCTATCCTTTGACTGAGCAATGCTGCATGAAGTACAGTTGCAGCTGTCATGAAGGTCTGCATGCTGAAAGTACGGCAGGCAGTTTTGTGCTTGGATTCAGTGTGCAGCCCAGACCTGTAGGGGTATCTGCAGCCATCTGCTCTCTGCCACAAGACGCACCATGTGTCCACCAGGCAAGGTCGCCGCTGGGCGCACTCGCGTCGCTAGCACCACAAATGCCAGGTGTCCGATGGGAGCGTAGCCCAACAGTGCGCAACCCCTCTCAATGATCTGCATGGAGTCATTGTGTTTTTGCTAGTTCAACTAGTGAACAGGCTTTTGACATCTCATTTGGCACCACTGACCTCGTTCTGCTCTGTGCCGCCAAGATGTGAGACAGCTGCTGCCTGCAAGACACCTGTGAGTTGCGTCTGGGCCGCAGGACTGAGTCAACCAAGCTTGTTTGCAACAAACAGACCTCATCAGCAAAATTGCAGCTGTCTGTTTTGTTATAGGTCAGAGCACCTCCTTTGTGATTTATTCGAATCAGCTGGGTGTCGTTCCTGCAGGTTGTTAGTCACATGTCAACTGATTATAGCATTTATGCAGACAGGATCGCCTGAGGACTTGCAGGTAGATCAGTGTAGCCATGACAGCAGTATGCAGACAACTGACCTTGTGGCAAGAGAGGTCACCAAGCCATACTGCTGTGTTGTCTTGTTCCGCAGAAGCAAAATCGAAGTTTGCCTAGCAGCTGCTGACTTGAAGCAGGGAGAGCTGCTATTGATGGGCAGATCGTGTGCTTCTTTTGATTTTTTCAAGATACCTCCAGACTTTTCCTCCATGTTACGCCTCACTGATCAGGTTTTGTCTGTCGTCTGTGTCAGTACATCAACAGCAGATCTCACTTCAGTCTGCTGGAAAAAAACTATGTCAGCGCCTGCCATCGGCAATGCGCAAACAATCAAGAAGTGTCTGTTCTTGTTTGCCATGCACATCGTTTGTTGAGCAAACTTTCTGGGCAAAGCAGTATGTGCGAAGGTGTGAGTCGAGTAACTTTGGGGACGGTCGGGTCCCCATCGGCAGAAACTTTTGATGCGGATCCCCAGCTTGGCAAACCCTTTCTCTGCATGCTAAGCGGGCGCTCTACCATCTGCCCCCATGACCCAGCCCATTGCCCTTCCCCGCCCCGGACACTTGTGTGGAAGGAAGGAGCTGCTCTAGGCTGAAATTGCTTGCATAAGGTGTTGCGACAGAGGTTGAGGCGCAAAGTATCAAAACGACACGAGACCTGTTTTGATGACTTCGCATACTCGCTGGGTTGCGTGGCGAGGCACGAGCCTCATATATGCATGCTTGATCTAGGGCATCCCAAGGAATGCATTGATGCAGAACTTTGGCAACACAGGTGGTACACTGTGGGTGCAACTGACGTGTGACTGCTGACATGTTTGATGCTCGGCGTTTAGGCTGCCTGCAAGCAGCAATGTATGTGTTGATTTGGCAAGCTTACAGTTTCAGACTTGTTGTGCAAACATGGCACATGTTAAGCTTGCCAGCTGCATGATCAGCCCAATCAGTGCCTAGCAAGCTACATGTATAAATGGATTCTGAAAAGCAGATATCGGCAGCTTAAACGTTGGTTTTGTAGCTGGCCCCAGTTGCATATACCAAGCTTGGCAGCTGCATAGCAACTGCCGCTCAGAACCGCAGCTCAGCTACAACATGCTACTGATGAGGCTATGCATAAACAAATGAATAGACAAACAGCATTCAGAAGAGGTTGAATAGCATCCTTTTGTTTCTCTGTAAACAGCATTCCCAGCAACCTATTGGTGCTCAATATGGCCATCCAACCAGGTGGTGAGGAAAGTTACAGCCTGCCAAAGTCTTGACACTCCACGACAATGCTGATCATGGAGCAGGGTCTGAGATATGCTTGCGTAGGCCTGAGTGGCTAACTTGGCTCTCAGCTGCTCAGCGGCAAACCGGGTCCCTCATACCGGTATGATGCATGTCATATACATTTCTCACTCTTGTATGTCTACACACAGCCTAGCCCGGGGCTTCCTCTAATTCTCTCGCGCTGCTTGCTGTATGGGTGGGAATAGCATGGGTTGTGCAAAATGGTTCAAAACGACGTATCTACAGCACGTCACAGACGTACACTAGTGCAAATCAGTACTGTAGTACAATTGCAGCAGCTAGAGCAACCTGTTGTGAGCATACACAAGTGCAAATCAAAGGCACAAGTACCTGCTTGCTGACTACACGTCTGGTTCCTTGATACATTGGATCTCAGACACATGTTCCTAAGGATGCACCAAATTGTAATACTAAGTGTTGCAAGTCTTGCAAGTCTTGCAGCTGGCAACAATGGAAGTCCAGCTTCTGACTTTGTTTGTCACATCTGTCTACTGACAATTCTTGGAAAGCATCAATTTACTGACATTTCTTGGAAGGATTATGTATTTGGGATACAACTTGGTGTCGTGTTCATATCAGTGAGGAAACTTGGTGTCAGGCTCCTCCACTCATACATGTTGGGTTGCTCTGTGCGTAACGTCCCAGCCACCAACATAAACAGATTGGGGCATGACAACATCGAATGAACTCAAAATGCACACAGTCAGCTCAAGAGTGACCCACGTGTGCATCATCTCCCCGAAACCGTGATCAATCTTACAGGCCGGCAGCGATCGCAAGTGGTTTCCATCTTGCCATTGTCGCTCGTCGCGTTTGTCAGCTGGGATTCATCTTTGTTGCTGCCTTGCCAACACGCCAGCAAGCCACAGAATCGTATATCGCGGACCCTGCGCGGCTGAGCTGACAGCAGGATCGGTCATCTTATCCGTGCACTGCAGACGCCTTGCCGTCTCTCGTCAATTCTGACTGCACACTTTCGGAAACGCTTGTGCCTCATTCTACCGATCACATCGCTAGAGCCCATCTGATCTGTGTGCGAAGGTGAGCACCGCCTGGATCTCAGCATCCGTTTGACACTCAGTTATAAAGTTCGGCGTCGACTAGCAAGCGCGTCACGCATCGGATGGTTTTCCTGATTTTCGAATCAAGCTTATATATGACTCGTCGTCCACGACAATAGTGACATGATGCACAGCAAAGCAAAGGGAACGATCCTTGGCGCACGTACTTGGCTCAGTCAGCTTGCTCCACGGCCTGCCGTATTTGCAGGACGCGATTGGTGGCGAACGGACCGTTGTCTGTGTCTTGAGTGACTATTGAATCTACAGCATCTTGAGCCACCTCTTCCAGCGACAGCTGTATAGGTACGGGTGTCAGTCTTGTTTATTCTGGCAGTGCCGGCCGCTTCCCCCTCAACCTGCACCTGGCCCCGATTTTAATTGTCTTCCTGCGGGCCAGGTGGTGCGGCAGCATGGGCGCCCTGACGTTGTCCAAGAGCAGCAATTTTGAAGTGCAAGACCCCTCTAGTTTGGAGTCTCACATTGATTTGCAGGTCAGCCCTCTTTGGGCTGCTGCACTGGCATTTAAATGTTGCAAACTTCTGGTATTGCCAAGCTGTGACACATTCTTGCTGTCAAGGTGTGTACAGGCACATCACATCCTACATCTAAACTGCAGGCTATCGAATCCTTACAGGAGCTGAGCAACACTTCCCCTGACCAGAGAATAAGCAGTGGCAGGCAAAGGCCATCTGGCATCAAGGTCCCAAAGCAGAGTTTGTTGTCCAGTGCATCACAGACCTTGTCGCCTCGCACTCCCTGCCAGCCCAACAGCTCTGACAGCAAGCGCTGTGTCAACTGCCAGTGCACGTCTACTCCCTTGTGGCGCAAAGACAAGAGCAGCGGCTTGCTGTACTGCAATGCGTGTGGCATATACTTCAAGAACCATGGCAAGCACCGGCCGTTGGAGCTCATCGAGGGGCTCGGCCAGCCCAAGTTACAACAGCTTCCATCAGGTGTGCCATGCGCATACTGTCGGCTTCACCTCTGCACTGGTCCTGTCAATCTGTGCAACATGCTGTCGTCAACAACCTGCTTGCTGAAACAGCTCACAAGCTTAAAAGCACGATAACCATGTACTGGCTTCAACTGCGGTTATTACATGTGCAAGGGCTGATGGGGAAGTCACAACCAGTGCACAACATAGATATCTTAACACCCTGTGATGTTGCAGGTGTTAAGTTTGCGGGTAGTGCAAGTGATGATTCCATGGATGACGCCCACATGTTTGGCAACCAACATGCCCATAGAGGTGTGCCCCCTTGTGCTTCACCATTTTCTATTGCTTGCTCAATCATGCACAACAGGCACATCAAACCTGCATTGGCATGCATACACAACTGCCCTGCTGGGACGTCACTAGCTTGCTTCCAGTCTGAGCAGCTGAGTCTTTCAATATCCCATCTCTGGCCATGCTTCACAAATTTGAAAAGGATGAGATGCATAATCACCTGATGAGCAAGTGCTGGTACAGAGGTTTGACTAAGGGACACTGCCGTGATTTGCAGGGCCAGAATTGGACTGGGAGGAGCAAAGGGCGGAGTTGATCGAGGGGTTGCTATCCAGCAGCTCCCCCAGTCAGTTGGCCATGCAGGAGGCTGTCAGTGTGCTGCTCTACATGGCTCAAGATGACACCTCCAGCTCTGGCGGTGACTCTCCCCAGGTGATACCCTTTTACCACTATTATCACTATCAGTAGCATGTGCATTATGCTTGCTGTGGCATAATTGCATGGTCTTTGTTGCTTCAGTAGGAGCGTCAAGATGGCTGGTCTGTGTGTCAATCAACAAAAGCAGTACTAATACCTGGGCTGCACAATGGTCAACTGGCCGTGCCTTCCTGGCATGCTTGATTGTGCAACACCTGCATCCAGGCATCCCATTTGCACTTGACTGCTACGTGATGACCCAGCATGGCCTTGCCCAAGTCTAGCCTGCAAGCTGTTTGACTCTGCCTGCAGTGCTTTGATGTGGATGATCACGAGGGTGTACCAGCATCAGGGCGCAGGCTGCGACGGCGGGCAAGGAAGGCTGTCACTAGTGTGCGCAGCAAGTACATGAAGAAACCAGGTGCAGCTCCCAGCAAGCAAGGCACAGCCTGTGGTAACTGCCACACAACATATACACCACTGTGGCGCAAGGACTGCAACACAGGCGAGATCCTGTGCAATGCATGCGGCATCTATCTGAAGACACATGGCAAGCCCCGTGCCCTGGAGGGCATGATGGCGGTCAGTCATAGGGCATCCACAGACGAGCAGCCCCAGATGAGGGCATCCCCAACCTCTAGCAGGGCATCCTCAGACACCGAGGCCCTGCCTCAGGACTGCCCGCAGTCCTTCAGGCATCAGTCTGCACAGACATGCATGGAGGACATGCCTGACGGCGCCGTACATCATGTGCACATTCCTCGCAGCACATTGTACAGTCAGCATGCCTCTGCCTTCAGCAGGCCATGCCGCAGAAGCAACATCAAGGCCAGTCCAACTGCCCACTATGGACTGCAGCAGGCATCAGTCAGGTGCACTGACAGACATGCCGGCATGCAAGCACAGCAGAGGCAGCAGCAGCAGCAGGGGCACAACAGCCCAAAGCTTTTCAAGGAGGTCAGGCACAATGATGAGACCAGCATGCATGACTATGCGAGCCACAGCCTGGGAAGTGCTGGACCGGCTTCCTATGAGTCAGGCTCACCTTCTTCGCCGGCTTCTCAGGGCAGCAATGGCCCAGTCATGGTGAGTCACTCATTTGCCAATCATCACTACCTTGCCTGTGACATGGATGCTGCTACCACGTGGCCTTGTGCACATGCAGCCCATGGGTGCCTTTCTGTTTTATGATGCGTCACATCCTGGTCAAATGTGTCTCCACCTGGAGAAGCTTGTGTGCCTGCCACTGCACACCTGCAGATGTGCCACGTTTGCACCTTCCATCTTGTGATGTTGGCAGAGCTGATGAGGTGTAACACAGCATGTCTCATGGTGCAGGGCAGTGAGCAGGGGATGGCAGGATGTATGATGCAAGGGGCGGGCTTCAATTTGCCAGGGTTGAGCCCCCAGGCAGCAGCAGCACTGCAGTTCTGGCTGACACAGGGAGCCCTCAACCCCAATGTGCATGCCAACTTCATGCACAGCCTGCAAGGCCCTTTCGGCAATCCAATGGGCCATCACTTCTCAGGTTTGTTGCACACAAGCCTGCATGACTGCCCAAATGGGCCATAGACTGTACTGCGGCTGGTGTCACTGTTTTGTAATACATGTCATCACTGTTCCTGCTGGGTGTCTGGCTGCCAGACTAGAATGTTGTCAAGGGAGTTAACCAGGACTGTAGGTGTACAACCCTAGGGGTAGACACTGTACAGCAAATGAGTGTGGCGTATGAAGGTGTATGCACTTCTTTGCAATGTCTATTTTCAGAGATTGCCAGACCCCTTTCGGATTCATCAATCACAGCAACTTTGTAAAGGCTGTACTGTCATGGGTTCAAACCATTGTTCTTGGGTATATATATGTTCGTGCGTGAGTGTGTGCGCTGCTAGTCCCCCCACTCATTGATGCAAACAGGCAGCGCAACAAAGGCAGGCACTGCATCTGCTTCGCACATGTATGCCTGGGAACGTGTTTTCATGCTGCATGTGTCAAACATGCAATGGTCTGGATGATAATATGTTACTGACTTTGTGTGATGCGTGACAGGTCTAGCTGCTGCCTTTGCTGCCCAGCATGTGCCTCAGCCCGGTGACAACTGAGAGTCCAGAAAAGCAAGATGCTCTCTGTGCAGAGTTTTTGATAAGTCTCATTTCATTCTTTTCAGACACCAGCTTGGTGAAAGGGCTCATTACAGATTATCAAGTTGCACCTGGCATGGACAAGGGTGCATTCAAAGCACTTGTCGGTGCAACTCACTGGTGCACAAACAGTTGAGGCGCATCACATGATCTCTCAGCAATTTCAGCTTAACCCTGTTTGGATCGCAAGGGCGGTGACACCTATTTCAGTGCTATGAGTGAGGGAGGTTCTGGTTACAGCATATGATGCTTTCTGACTTGCTTCTTTTTGACTAGGGCGCAAGCTCTATCCCTGCCTTGAGCATTCCCTGGCTCTCATGTGTCACTTGTTGACAACCAATTTTGCAGTAACTGTCTCATGCGTCACTTTCTTACGACCAATTTTGCAGTGAGACCAACTCATGAACATTTTGGAGTGTTCCAAGTATCTGCACCCCTGATATATATATGTGTAGATATTCCATGGTAGGATGAGTTTGCTGCATGCTGGCTGTGATGCTGGGTTTGACGCTAGTGAGTATTCATATCCCAGTATGTACCCTTCAGCATATGATGCAATTTCCGAGACAAGCTGTATTAGATGGGTGCCCCGGGCATAAGCCCTGTGGGGTTGGGGGGAGGATGATGCTGCTCAATTGGGCAAAATCAACAATTTTGACTCTGCAGGCGCGTTTGCCTACCTATTTGATAATGAGTGTGAACTGCTGCGATGATATTTTTGGAGATGATGCATTGTATGAGTGTAGTAGGGAGGCTGAGAGAAGTTCCCACGATGATTGTGCACTGTTTCAGTTGGTTTCTTCTATGTCCCCTGGGCCCAAGGTTTTGGCATCAGCCAACCCATTTTGCCTGTACAGCTGCAACTGGTGATACAGACACTGCAAGTACGATTGTTCGCACAAACATATGTAAGCACAATTGCCCCAATCTCAGCTGTGTACTGTGTTTGCAAGCCTTGGCAAGCAGCATATGCATGCATGACAGAATGCTGAGTGAGCCACTGGTGGAGTACTCAATTCGAGCATGCCACTGTGAACGCTTTATGCAGTGATGATGCATGTTTGCTCATGTTGGGATGCAGGACACGCCCAGTGATACCTAGAAGGTCTTGCATGCAAAATCGCTGTAAAATAGTCTTTGGATTTGCAAGAAGCATGCTTGGGCAATTTTCCTGCAATGTGCCAACTTTGATTGTCCCGTTTCTCAAAGCATGCCTCAGGCTTAACAGTGCATTGCGCAGCATTAGCATCCCAGTCTCCACTGATGGCAATGTCACAGCAAGCCTGTCAGATAACACTGAGTCGGTGAGCACTGCATGCACTCAATATAGTTGCCTACGGCCCGTAGTACTGCATACGGCCAGTAGCACTGTGTACACTCACTCCAGTTGCCTACGTTACTCCAGTTGCCTAAGTACTACGGTAGCTCATTCATTCACTCATTCGTTTATTCATTCATTAGATTTTAAGGTCTTGGGGCCAGGCATGACCATTGAACCAGTGGTCTGCAAATGTCAAGCAAAATACCCAAGCACTTTTGAAACATAATGTAGGCAACTGGAGTGAGTCCAATCCTCTTCTTGCTCCTGGCAGAGTTCCCACATGTGTGGTCGATCTTGAGCTCCTCTCTACGCAGCGCTGCTGACGACAACAAGGTAGCAAGGTCATTGGTGAAGCGGCAATATACGTGAGCAAAACTTGCAAGCCTGTCACGCTGGACCAGTTTGTCACCTGGCCGCGAGAGTCTTCAGCATGCAAGCCTCCACCTGCATTCACAGCAAGCCTATCAGACTTACAGCTTGTGGCTGTAATGCGGTTGCGCCGTTAATGATGTTGCACAAAACAAAATCACCTCAGCATCTGTTCCGGAGCGCAAGACACCCTGGCAGAGCTCGGCACGCAAGGCGAAATCTCACCGTGGCAGCTGGATCAGACCCAGAACCTCAGCCGTACAGGTCAGGACAGGTACATCACACGCCTTGCTGGCACCGAAGTTGTTCAGATGCCCACATGGCATGCTCTTGACTTTTGTATCAGACTGTGTTACCTTCAGGTCACTTGACAAGCGTCAGCTGGGTTTGCGAAGTGAAGCAGAAGCGCCGTACAGGTGAGCAGGAAGTCAGTCCACCCCTGTTGTAGCAGGGCTTGCGCATTTCTATCTGTCCTGTCTGTCTATTCCTGACTGTATTGTATTGCAGGTCTCTTCGGGTTGTCCTATTTGGGTTTCAGGTCCTGAGCGCTGGTGTCGCATTTGTCATTGGTTCAACACAGCTAGTGTCTGCCCTAGCGAATGCTCCAAGACATCTACCGCTTCAGGAAGTTGCCCAGGTCAGCCTTAGCTAATCAGTCTTGGCATTGTAAGATGTTCAACTTTGTATGCTCATTCATATGCAGCGCACATTCCCCATGACAGTTGTCATTCAAGGTGTGAGTTATCTACATTGCAGGGTCTAGCAATTGACGCCGCAGGAATTGGAATCTTTGGCTGGCTGCTGAAGCGAGATCTTGATGCGCGAGACAAGCAGATAGCTCGCATGACCAGGGAGGAAGATCTAGGCAGCCTGCAGATAGAGCTAGCAAACAAGAAAACCTTGCGCTTAGCGCAGCTCAGGCAATTTGTCCGCATCGTGAGTCACCTCTTGCTGCTGGACTTCCAATACCTGTGTTGCGTTGGACAGTGAGAACAGGCATCATCACCTGGCACTGGCAGTCAGATGAAGCTACGCTGCCACCATGTGATGGGCTTCGAGTTTTTGTTCAGTAGCATGCGTGAGTGGTTTTCCCAAATGTGACAGATGTGTTGCATCATCTGATAAGAGTGCGTTGTGCGCAGGTGATTGTGGCTGGCACGTCACAGCAGGTTCAGGATGCATTGGAAGAAGCAGAAGAATTCAGAGAGCCGCTGGAGGAGCGGGGCGTGATGGTCATCCCCCTGCCCATCTTTGAAGACAGCAATGCAGAGAAGGACAAACAGAATCAGCTCACAGACAAAGACCTAAAGTGAGTAAGACTCAACCCCTGTGACTGATTGCTTTGTTGCTGCACGCAGGACACATGTGCTATTGCATCCTTTGACCTGCAGCAGAGGCTTCAAGCATGCATGCTCCCCATGATTTGTGGGCATCTAAAGCCAGCATTTGACAGCACAGGGACATTTCTTGTGATGTTCCTGCATGCCAACAGCCAAAAAGCTTTCCCCTGTCTGTGTGTTGGTGACACCCTGTTGGCTGATGCAACTTATTGCTGGCACCATGTGTGCAATGAATCATCTTTCACATGCAGATGGAAAGCCACTGCACTGCGGCAAGGCGACTGGGCAAGCTGGTTTCAGACACAGATGAAGACTGCCAACAAGAAGCCTGAGAAGGGGTTGTACATCAGCCTACGCATGGATGGGCGGGTACGAGGATCAGGGACCGGTAGTCCGCCTTGGGATCGGCTTGCTGTTGCTTTGCCTCCTGTGTCAGGTGAGCAGTGCATGACCCTGATTTTGCACGGGTTTCTCCTGAGTAGTACATAGCCGCAAGGCTATGCATAGTTTGGTGAATGCAGTGAACATTTGGCTTTAATGCTCGCCTTGCTTGCTTGCCTCTACTGCAAGTTGCGACTCGGTGATGATCTGCAACTGCTCATTTTTGCAGGACCTGGTGCTTGGGGTGGTCTGCTTGATGGCTTTGATGGATCAGTGTAACTGAGATTTCTGTGCTGCACAACATACGATACCTGTGCTTTGAAGTACAGTTTCTCCAGAATCTTTTACACCTAAAGGATATCTAACAATCTGGCCAATGTACATTCATATACAGTCAACCTAGGAGCAGAGGTTATTATGGATACAGATATTTGATGTATAACTACAACTAAGATTGTGTTCCTGCGTTTTTGCTGATGGTGCAATTGCAAGCTGATGTGGAACCTGCTTTGTGAGCTGCACAACGTACGGAACAGCCGATACAAGAGCACATGTTCAGCCAAAGCATCCCCTGAGCAGCCTGTTCTGTTGCGTTCGTAAGGTACCGTACACGGCATGTCAAGACAGATCTGCGTGAGGGGGCAGATGCTTGTCAGACTAGTAATGAGATTCACAATAAGATTGGCAGCATTGTAGTCACAGCAAACCCGCTCTCTTGTGTGACAACCTAACGGACAAAAAGATTTAAATGTTCAAATTTTGGCAGCTGCTTAGCTAGCTGCTTGGTGCTTCCGGCTAGACTCAGCAGGAATACATGGTCATGCACGCTGCCTCCTACCGTGAGCGCCAACAACTGCCGCTCTCTAAACATACCCTTGAACAGCAACTCTTCGTGTGACGGCACGTTCACACATCCTCAGCTCATGACGCTCTTCACGCATGGCCTGACAACACCCTTGCGCGCAGCCTGGGGTATGGCTGCTTTATGGTTGCTGTTTGTATGCGTATCGAAAAGCGCGCAGGCTTACAGCGATGAGTTGGTTAATTCGAACGGCAACAACTCTCCGTCTGGCTATAATTCTCCTCCGTGTCATGGTTTCATAGAGAGGTAGGCCGCTCGTATGTACAATCTGTATACAGTCAGGTACTCTCAGAGCTAAACCCCCAATTGAGTTTTTGTCTGTACTTGAGATAGCTAGTCGGCACCCTGGCCAGCGGCTCAGCTCGTCTTTGCATAATTCTCACGTGGTTTGCTTTGCAGTTGTACAGCAGTGGCCTCTGTATACAACGTTGGGACTGGCAACCAGACTGATCCTGAAATATCTTCTGACGGCGGGCAAGATATTTATAGCACAACAGGCGTCCTGAACTTGCAGCTTGATGTCCTGCATGGGTTCCCTGTCAACTACACAACTAGCGTACACAATCGCTATTACAACAGCCTAGCCTGGACCAGCGACTTTGGAGCTGTTGCTATTGTGAGTTGCATATAGCAGGTCATGATGGTGCATCTGCAAGCAGCATAAATAGCGCGTTGCCTCATCCTCAATCCAGTGTGCAGCAAGGAGCCATGACTGAAGTACCTGTTAGTCTAAGAAAATGTGCCACCAACGCAGCCTTCTAAAGCAAGCCAAAGCTTCTTTGCAGAACGCTGCAGATTGAGATGTTCAGTGTGGAGTTGCACAAGTCTTGCCGTGAGACTAGTACAAATGTTGTTTTGCTGTGTGCAGGGCTATATTGACCAGTCATTTGCACATGGCGTGGGTACATTCCAAGTACATGCAGGCTACAATGATGATGGTCTTGAAGGCTCTGATAACCTCACACCTGGCTATTTTAACTTAGGCTTCTCTTCAGACGCCCCAAAGACATTGCACACATTCAACACAACGGCTCTCAGCAAGGCCTTCTTGCCTGAGTGGGTGACTATCAGTGTCACAGAGCAATGTGGGGCAAAGTGTAAAGTGGTGACGGGCTCATGAAAGAGTTGAAAATATCAAGTTGTGCTCAGGGTGCAGCTGCCACTGCCACTGTTGCTTGTACTGTGTGCTTGTCAGCTTCTGGCTAGAAAACATAGCCTTGACAATAACGCAAGACCTGACCTCGTGATCATGTTTTTGACTGGCTGCTTTTCATTTGATGAATTCGATTGTGTGATAGGCTAGATGTGTGGCGCAGTTACCAGCATGTAGTTCATAGCTGCTGATGCCATTGGTAGAAGGTGTGCGCCGCAGCTTGTGTATGTGTGTGTGGAATCCAACTTATGGGCTCTGTATATATCATGCTAACAGTGGCTGCACCCTGCTGATACAGTCTGTGTGTCTTGCTGAGCAGCACTGCGCCAGATTCACACGTACATCCTCTTATATGGGCAGCTGGCTCTTTGTATTAGTTTCGACAGCTAGGGGCACTTCTGCACGGTCTGCAACTCTGAACATAATGGCATGCATGTGTTCTCCTGATGGGCAGTTGTGCATCACTAACTAGTCTAGTGAGACCCGATGCCGCTGCAGATGTGCATGTCAGGCAGAATATATCAGATGTTATATATAGTACTGACCCAACGGTGCTGTTTGCTGGCTAGTAATGCTAGCCATGCCAGGGGAAAGCATGTGCCTATGCATGCTTAGCGTCCACATATGTTGGTTGATTGTTGCAACAAGCTCAGGCCAGCCCATGGCTGTATCGCACTCACTCATAAAGCCAATGCTATATAGCCAACGCTAGCATATATGTCAAATTTACACTTGAATCAGGGGACTGCAACCAATGCAAGGGATGTTTAAACAAATTTGGATAATTGCCTGCAAGAAAGGCTCATTACTTGAGCAGACAAATTAAGCATGCAGATAATGGTACAATGACAACAAGGCCAATGTGTATACAACGTGTTCAAAGCACTATACGGAATCTATGAGCATAGCAACATTTGACCGTGCCAATTTGGGGCAGCAAATGTGACAATGCTGCACATCCTGTTGTGTTCAATAAGCTACACGGGCCTAGCATTTTTCACAAACAGTGCAATGGGCACTGATAAATCATCCTGTCTAGCTCTGACTCATCAGCCTTCATAATCTGGTATGAGTAATGAGGTATTAGGGGCATCAGCCTTCATCATCTGGTATAAGTAATGAGATATTTGGGGTAAGCATGGCCACTGTTGTAAGTTACAAAGATGGGTGTGTTGTGATGAGGATGGATTCCGGTCACAGAGTCATACCGCAGGCCAGCCACTCCCATCCGCCTGCACTCACCCAAATCACTCTGGCTGCATCTGAACTCATCATGCAATAAATTAGAGTCTGCGTTGATGCCTTCCATGTCTTGTCCATGCACATGACATCACGTACTTCAGCAACTGCTCTCTAGCATCACAAACCAGCTGCCCTGCTAATTCGCTTTAGACTTTAGACAGACTTTGAAACTGAACTCTAAACAGCATGCAAACGATGCCTGGATGTCACGTCCTTCTCACAGAATCCTGGTATCATACCTGCCTATGCTTCCATCTTCAAGCATAGGAGGCATGCGCAGTGTCTTGTCCTGAGCAAGCTGCTTGGCTTTGCCAGTCAGCACATCCACAGCAACCATCTGCTTCAAATTCTTGGTGCTGCCAAAAGAGTGGGACCCATTCTGCACGCCCTCGTCGGTGCTGCTCACATTGTGCTCATAGGTCAGAGCCAGGCTTGGCGTGGTGGAGTAGTAGGTCCCATACCCCCACAGCCCATTCAGGCGTGCATGGTTGTGCATGAAGCCTGGAGTCAGCAGGAAGAGCTCGATATCAGGGTGGCTCAAAGAATGGCAGGCAGCATCTGTTGACCTTGATTGGTCACGAGGACAGCATGCAAGGCTGCCTGAGCATATGTGCATTGGTCCAAATATGGAAGTTGTGGTCAGCGCAATGTTGGCTGTCGTTGGCAATGCAACTTGCGCAGACCTAGCTGACAAATAAGTCCCATTCTTGTATGTGTTCAAGACGTAATCAAGGTACAAATCTCCTGCAGGTGTGCAAGCAGTCTCTGCCCCAATTGCTCATAACAGCTAGCATTTTTTTTGTCGATCTAGAAAACCATCAGGGCCAGCCTGCTTGCGTAGAGCTGGAAATTACTGAATTGCTGTGACTGCGAGTGAGCCATGCAACTGTCTTTCTGACCAGAGCTATTTTTGTTGGGATCCTTCCTTTTCTAACCTCCGAAAAAGAGTAATGAAAAGTAATATATACATCAGAAAAGGAAGAAATGCAAGGATAGTACTCAGATCCTCCCTCCTATACTTTATCATACTTAGTTTTTATATGTTTTTGGTTACAATGGCGGAGGGACCCACCAAACTCAGCAGCATAGATGTCCCAAGGGTCGGCCTTGGAGGTGCCATGCCACAGAGTGGAGGCGCCCCCATTGACCAGGGCCAAATTAGGCTCAAGGCGCCAGCGCACCTTCATTGCAGCCAGGCTGCTGGCATACGCTGCCCACAACAGCTTGTTCTGTATGCGGTGCACCTGCAGCCAGTGAGAACACAACTTTGGGTGAAAACACAACTTTGGGTGAGAACACAACTTTGGGTGAAGTCACAAGTTTGGGTGAAGACACAAGTTTGGGTGAAAACGCAAGTTTGGGTGAAAACATAAGTTTGAGTGTAAACACAACTTTGGGTGAAAACACATTTGAACAGCATGCAAGAGATTGGGCATGACTCAGTTTGAGAATACTGCAGCTGCAGAAATTGAAATGCATGCATCTGGTGTCCTGTCTGAAGCTATCAGCGTGGACAAGCTGTTCTCGCATGGGGACAACAAGCCTGGCGCTGTGCTGGTAGTCACATTCATGAAGCGCAATGCTGTGAAGCATCAGGTCAGTGGGCAGACGGCTGCCTGTTGTCTAGTAGAGCTTGCTGTGAATGCAGGGCACCAGCGCTCATTAGCAACACTCTCATCTGACATGATGAGCAGCGTCAGAAGTGTTAGTAGACTGCTAAACTGTATTCAGCTTGCCCTGTATGCAGGACCTTTGCGCGACTCCCCAGCGTGTTGAGCTGACACCCTGCTCGAATGTGTAGCCAGGATGCAAAACATGCAGACTGGGCTTGTGCAAGCTTCCGCAGCCAGTGTAAGGGCAATGGCCAATGTTTTTCCACCGGCAAGGGCTCACCTTAACAACTGTGGCTCCAGTTTGTTGCAGTGCCTGCACAAGGCTAGCAACCTCAGGACTGGCTGAGTCCACCTCGAAGAGCTGAGTGTTGAGTGCATCATCCATGGGTGTCCAGTTGGCAGGCAGGGCTTGCCTTCTGACCAGCTCCTCCTCATAAGCTTCTGCATTCAGCCTCAGGACATAGTTTTCTGCCTGCATCACCCAAGAGCACCAGGTTCTTGACAGCTGCGAGGCAGTAGGACAGAGCTGACATGCAGCAATTGTGGTCTTGACCACAAGTAGGCAGCTGCTACAGAAGCTACATGGACATACTCAAGGGGAGACATGACATGTCGTGTGCAAAATTCCAGCACGCACCCGCAATGGGAAGATTGAATGATGCATGGTGGTTATGACTTTACCCACGCAGACCATGCATAAGGAATCTGTGCGAACTTGTTTCCAAAAAACCCTTGTATAACGTGCGCTGGTCAGTCACTGATGTTCTGGCGGCTTACTTTGGCAGCAAGTTGGGGAGCTAGATGGACCAGTATATCATCTTCTGAGCAATATATTTTCTTATCTTGCACACAGAGAAATGGGCAACTCGAAGGTGTGATGCTGTTGTCGGTCGGTTGTTTTGGCTATGCCCCGACACATTGCTGGCTGGACTATACTAGCCTGAAGGTGAGTTGAGTTCTCCTGGTGTAACAGTGTTCAGAAAACTTGAACAAGCTGATTTGGTGCTTTCATTTCATCCTGACTTGGGATGGTGGCCAAAGAGGTACACCACAGTAAAGATCCTCATTACTGTGTCAATATCCTAAACAACACAGCTAGGTTTGGTAGATAACAGAGCCCTGACAGCAAAGCATTGATACGTGTGGTTCAGCAAAGCCATGCTGGGGTGTGTGTTGAGTCACCTGAGAGACCAGCTCCTTGCAGCCTTCCAGTGACAGGGAGTCAGGCATGAGCTCTGTCAGAACAGCGGCAAGAGTAGTGTGGTGCAGCATGTCTTGCCGGTGCTGCTTGTCCAGGAAGCTGCATAGACGGGTCTGTGCACGCATCATGTGGCCCTGTGCCAAAAAAGATTGTCATCAGACTCGAACTTTTTGTTGTCAGGTCAGTCAAATTGAAGCTTTGGCAATGGTATTACATTGCATTTTTCAAGTTTTCCCCAAAATCAAGAGGCAATAGTTCTTTGCACAGTGTGTGTTGCAATCAATCAGTGCAGCTTTGCTGACGTAGCCACCATAAAGGTTATGAAATACAAATGTGGCAAAGCGATGGCCCGACAAGAGCACTAAAGTCTGCATGCATCAGGCCTGCATGATGGTGCACAGGCGCATTTGCTCGGCAGCACAGCATGACAGCCATTTACGCTTGTCTGTCAGTGGAGTAACATACAATGATTGGTTTGTTGACAAACTAA
>JAABUP010000167.1_pt1 | contig 146822 bp, 148 predicted proteins | sample 5559201 | NCBI WGS metagenome assembly JAABUP01 (sample SAMN10711887, study PRJNA513373) | rock metagenome | isolation source: Antarctica rocks | place: Antarctica | reverse complement strand
TATTAGGATATCTTTATATAGATATACTAGAAAATGCCTGTAAAAATTCAAGATTTTTACGTCGGAAAATCACCCCTACTACCTGGCGTTTGGTAGGTGACGTGAATAGCAGGGAGCATATCAGACACATTAGTAGGTGGGGTGAATAGTAGGGAGCATATCAGACATAGTGGGCTATCGATGACACGGATATTTCCCCCTATTCAGACCGATATCAGACACGTTGGTAGGTGACGTGAATAGTAGGGAGCATATCAGACACGTAGGTAGGTAGGCGGCCTGTACATGCGACAGCATTAGCCCATGGACCTATACAGCGATATGGATCATTCTGACAGCGTTCCATACCTGGTAATGAGACGGATATTTCCCCCTATTCAGGCCGATATCAGACACGTTGGTAGGTGACGTGAATAGTAGGGTTTTTGGCCTGTGAATGCGACAGCATTAGCTAATGCAGCAATACAGCGATATAGATCATTATGACAGCGTTACATACCTAGCAATGAGACGGATATTTCCCCCTATTCAGACTGATAGTAGTTATGTTGGTAGGGGTTATCGTGGAATAGGTAAAATGTAAATAATAGTAGGATTTTTGTTGTTCGTGATCCATATTCTAGCCGTTGGCGCATGGAATTTAGTAGGTGAATCCATTCATTCCGATATATCTTTTAAACCACTGGACCGATTTCAATGATTTTAACATGGCTGAGTAGCATGAAATGGACTGAATAATATGGTTTATATAGAAAATATCATGATGCGTCGGTGCATACGTGGGTAGAATGTGAAGAATATCAGGAATTTGATGTTCTTCGGAAAAGTAGGCCAAACCAAAAGCGGTTAAATAGGGGCACAAAGCGACAGATCTATTGGATAAGGGGTCCGGGAGATCTTCAGGGTTCGAAAATACAGATATTCTATTATAGTAAGAAGATAGATTAATAAAAATAAAAAAGTATAAGACGCGTATAAAAGAGTAATAATATAAATAGGATATATAGAGAGGAAAAAGAAAAGTTTAGTCACGTAATATATATTACTTAGCGGCCAAACCTTAAATAGTTACAGTACTATATAGATAAGGTAGATGCGCTTGCCAGATCTTACATCTGACGCTGATTAGATAATGATGGTTTGGCTCCCTCTTTTTCCCCCACTTTCAATTTTTCTGTCCATCCTTGTCACGTTGCAGATGTGTAACATTATTATCATGTATCTACCCCGCAGACAAGTTGATAGAGATTTGCAGTCAATCTACGAGCCAGATGCTCGTAGACGAGCTCCTAAACATCAAGTATAACTGTTCAATGTCGACCTCCCGTTTCACACCCATACGATCCCGCACCATGAAAGGAGAGCCTTCCTTCTTCTAGGCCCACCACCTAAATGCTCTTAGAATACCGTCTTGGATTTCTATATTTGACCCATAAAGCATACATAAACCGCTAGCGCAGGAACAACCGCCCACAATGCACGCTGCATATGTTTCGTTGCACTTGCGAGTGAGACATGCATACAGCTCGTTTCCCTGTCACTACAATACAATGTCGGAATCTCATAAAGAGTATTGGTGCCGTCGCTCTTCATATCAAATCTTACTCACCCCTCCCATTCATTTTCCATCACGGTGGGCTGGTCCCAGAGCCTAACTTGCGTTTCACTATATAAACATCCTTACTCGGTTTATTCCTTTGAGCAAAAAGTACTTCCTTCGTAAAATATCGTCATGAAGTTCATCATCTACTCCAGCCTCTTTGCACTCCCTATCTCCCTGGAAAAGAGCCAAAAGACGTCGTCAATCACGGCAGGAGACGAATGCAATATACTGGGAATCACTCTCAAAGCTGTGGCTCACTCGGAGGGCTTTGGACGAACTTGATCGACGAAACAAACAGAAGGCAAGTCCTGTCAGAACCACTGTTGCATACGAGGGGGCCCTACGGGATGCCAAGAGCGTTCGCCAAAGGAAGAGACAGCCCCAAAAAACAATTGAACAAGGTCTATTAAAGGACCCTTCAAAGCAATTGAAGCGCCTATCCTCAGCAGCAGCAGCAAGAGGGTCATTACCACATTTCCTTTAATCAACAGAACGTCACTGTGCTATTCGAATTCAGCCTTCTACCGCTCCATGGCTGCTCCTCGGCACACGATAGGTACTATCGGGGCAGCGATCTTAGGCCTTGTCTTCGCGCTGCAGATTCTCTCCCACCCTCTCCTCAGCAAGAAATTCAAATCAATTTTTCTGAACAGCTCGGCCGGCCAGAGACGCTAGACGGCCTTTCAAGAGGGAGCTTAGTCTACACCGCCAGTGCCTCTGTTCGTTATTCTCCAATGGCCTCTTTCTATTGTATGAACCTGGCCTCCAAGAAGATCTCCGCTCCATAAGCAGCCACACAGTTCTATCATCGTCGCCGAACTTTTCATTTTGTGACCTTGTAGAATGATTACAAGAGATGTGGTTTCTCAAGTCTGCTGCAGTTCCTAGATGGCGTATAGAGCAAGTTGCAGTGAAACAAAAGCCGAAATAAGATATTCACTATCTCCTCCCACCATCCTCCTACGCGCATGTCTAGTATCTCATCAAATCACACTCGTTTAATGGCGTCTAACGCCGGGGGGATATTCTGGCGTGACTCAGTATTCATTCAGGATAGAGTATCTAATGCGCACTAACGCTGTAGCTTCCTCACTGGTGCAATTCTTGGATTATTCCTTCATCCAATGCAAATCGCTCTGCCTTATCGTGACAGATACTCAAGTCCGAATCAATTCGGTGCACTTGAAGATTCAAGGCTTAACAACTGGAAGAGGTTTCCGTCCGTACAGACCACAGCGAGGAATATCATCAGCACTAGGGTTTGGGGTGGCCCAGGACACCTTTTTCATCGTCCCCGCCAATGACTGCCAGGAAACTGTGCCGGAGCGAGACGGGTTAATCCGTCACCGAAACCTTCGCCTACGCTGATGTTTGACGATCGCTTCAGCTGTCAAAGGATCCTGTAGGAAGTGGCGAAGTCTAGGCAGCAGAAAAACAACGAGGGCAGGTCAAGCCGAGGCCGAAGAAGCCAGTTCAGGCTCCCACCTGCTGCGCCCCTGCACTGCCCCTTTGCTCCCCCTGGTGCTCTCTCGGTGCTCCCTCGATGCTCCCTCGCTGCGCCCCCTTGCTCCCTTGGTACTCCCTTCAAAGCGGCCCTGCTCCCTTTCTCGAACCGAAAAGGTAATTTCTAATCCTAAGTTCGGGGTGTATATAATATATATATATATGTAAGTGGCACAGACGCCACACAGCTAACCCTGCTCCATCCGCTGAAAGTCATGAGGACGGTGGCGAAAGTCTCGACATGGTCATTGATCTGCCACGGGCAACCATTCTGGTAATGAGTCGAGCATACGAATGCCAGAGGCTCCCTGTTGCGGAGCTTCCACTACTTCCCCTTCGTCTGTGAGCAGCGGATGGACGCTGAACCTTTGACTTGAAGACCAGGAAGGTTGCATCTCGTCTTTATTCGGTGAACGTACGATATACTTCTTCACATGCTTAGATTGGGATGGATTGATAAGTGGCTCCATTAGTAGTAGAAACGTCACCGTAACGCTAACGTCGACGGGTGGTGTCCCAAGAGCTCGAAATGCCAAGGGTGCAGGGCTGGTGATGGTAATCCTAAAGTTGTTGCTGGAAATGTCGGATTTTTAAGACTGCCTTCTGTACTTTGGGGCTTTCCTGGCTGAAATGAAGCTATGTCAGCATGAGCCGATATCTATCTTAGTGATACTGCTTTCACTTCTGCAAATATCTTGAGACGGAAAGCAACTGTAAGCCATCTGCAGCAGCTCCAGTGCCAACAACTCTCTATGATATTTGTAGAACGGTCCTGTGGTGCGACGATGGAGAGAGCTAGAAAAACGAGACTGGGGATCCAAAAGACCAAGAGAAGAGAAATGCTTCTTGAGCAGATAAGAGTAGTGAAGGTACTTGAGTTTCGCTTGATCACTTCTCAAACCCTCACTAACCTTCACTTTAATTCAATTAAAGTAGATCAACTTTCTGTATCAATCTTTGAAGCTCCGAGCTTCAAGTGATTGGAAGAACGTTAGGTTGTGCTCCGGTCAATTCAGAGTGAATGCAAGATATGCCAGTAGCCATGCAGGCCACGTTTGCCATGTTGAGAGGTCGTGGAAACTGATTGAGAAATTCGGGAGTCTCTCAATATACTTTCCTCTCGTACACGTATTCCCTGTACATGGCGTGATCCACTATACGAAGTAAGATTCACTGTAGAATAGACCGTAATTTTGACGATCTTTCACCGCCATGCTTATATTGTGATATTCATTGGCTGTTAATCAATTCTTATATTCCATAAGCTCGGATAGATCGCTTATCATCCTCAGACTATGTCCGTGTTTATGGAGAGAGTAATTGTGGTACTTTATCTCCATGGATGATGCCTGTTATAAACTTCTTGAGCCTTCAACATTGAGTTTTGAAGGCTTCAGGATCGGGAGAAGTCCTTCGAGCGACATTTGTTACAATTAGTAGTAAATTCCTTCAGTGCTTTAGTATAATGACAGCACTTGCTGCTCCGTCCATCTCGAGAACATGATAGTAGCCTGGGCATAATTTTCCTCACTCCCACAAATACTGCATGGAGCATGTGAAGAACTTTTCGATTTCACTGGGGATAGTCTGTGACTGCGTGCAATTTGCAACTCCTACCTTTGACGTGCGGCTGCATACAAGCTCAGAGTCGAGCGTGCCGAAAGTGCACCTTTTCCTCGAACAGTCATTAGTCCTTACCGGACGATTAGCCCAAATCCAGAACCAGTAGAACTTTCTGCATAATGTATAATGACCATGTGCTGCGAGCGTCAGCCCAAAGTCCGTGAGATTCTGAAGTGCAATAGTGCAATGTCAAAAGGGGTGTTGATATTAATATTGAGAGCGGAGAACAAAGGAAAGATGAAATTATCCGCACCATATCATCATCTCCTGACCATCTAGCACATTGACATAGATTCCCTCGTTAGGATCAACAGAAAGACCAAAACCTAACTCAAACTTGAAGGTGACCTTGTGCCATTGCAAATGGGGGGAAGCCACTGATATACTATCATAACCAATATCCCGTGTGGAAGGAGAAGCTGGCTAAGGCCGTCGCCTGTGAGAATATCGGTAGCTCAACCCCAGCAATGGAAAGGGGTCAACATGGCAAGAAACAACACGAGGTTGGCCGACCATAAACGCAACATGGGTTAGAGGATGCGAAAGTGCAAGGTGATGCGGGAAGATAGTGAGGATTAGCCAATGTAAAAGAGTAATTGGTCAGTAGCTGGTGCTAACAAAGGTCTGGATGTAAGATGAATGCGTGAGCCCGAATTCTTGAACCCACCGGCCATTGAGTACTTTTGTCGATACGGCATGCATTCTCGGTAAGTCCATGCGTTCTACAGCGCTAGTTAGCTGATCTCACCGCGACATTGAGGTCGGGAGCCGCGATACCATCGCAGAGCGCTGAGGTTTCTTGTGGTAGCGCAGGGGATCAAGGAAGATTCCGTAGATTACTGCTCCTCGTCCTCTCTTGGCAGTAAAGCATCGCCATGCGAAAGCAAATCATAGTGGATATTGGTGGTCTTATTTGACCCAGGCGGAGGCGGATGGCCGTAGGAACATCTCCAACATGATGCTGAAGCGGAGACCAGAAGCATCGGGGCAGTGGATATAAAGCAGCGATGCTTTCGAGTAGGAATATGTTATCCGACGCTTATAATGTGCATTTAGATTCACCTGGTGTTGTTATGAAAGCAAAGATCAAAGCACGCGAGCACAGCACGCGAGCACGATTCTAGTATACAAAATCTGCTTGCTGTTAACGAAGCATTATCGGAATGGCCACAGTGTTCATCATTCTCACACAGAGATCGTTCGAGAAAGAGACTGGTCGAAGTCGTCACCTATTTTCCAAACCCAAACCAGCTTGATATCCCGTTCTTTGCCTCCGCGGCCTTCCTTTCAACCGTCTTATCAAAGTTATCTATGGTATCGTGCATCTCCTTGGCTGTCTCATTCTTGGACTTTTCGAATTGAGCAACGCTGTCGTGCTTGAGCTTATCGAACTTCGCCTCGACATCGCCAGCCTTTTGAAGGATGATCTTGTCAGCATCGTGCACCTCGCGGCGTATTTCATTGACCTGAGAGCAGGCCTAATTTAGCAGTGAAGTGAGAGGGCGACAGAGCAGCTTACGGTGCCATCGATCTTTTTGCCGGCTCTTGCTGCCAATTCCTCCCCCTGCTTTTTGGCTTCTTCGCTCGAGAAACTTTCGCCTCTCAGGGAACGTTTGGCACTTGCGGCGTCATCTACACCACATTGTCAGATGGCGTTCTTACATAACATATGACTAGGACCGTATACGTTCTGCTTTCTTCTGAGCGACTTTCGAATCTCCACCAGCGGAGTAAAAGTAGTAGCCCCCAGCTCCCAATAGAGGGATCCCCACGCCAAGGATGGCTCGTCTAGACATAGCGATTGTTTTTGGGGAGGAACAAAGTTGGTGAAGTGAGTATTTTTCTTGCAGTGCGTTGGAATAGGCGTGTTTTTGTTGATGCAAGGGAGCCGGGTAGAAAGCTTGCTCCGGTTCGAGATTCGCTGGTGGCTTGGCATTGGTATGCATGACGTCTGGCGGACGCCTTTCCTCTTTTGGAGAGCTCTTCCCCAATATGTGCATCCTTACAGTCTTACAGGACTAATATATGACATCCCGGCAGCTATGAGGAGAGTACTGCAAGTATGATGCATACTAGATCACAGCTCTCACCGCGAGCATGTCGGTTTTCGGACTCGAGCGAAGCCAAACCGATGGTGCCAACAAGTACGACCACGTAATAGACCTTGTGGATACTACCAAACCAAAGGAGAGCATCGATGAGACCCCAGACAATGGGTCTGCGACTTCTAAAATACTCAGGACTGACAGCGGAACTCTTCTCAGCCGACAGATCACAAAAGGCCAAGGAACATTAAGGAAAGAGTTAGCTCGGAGGAAGTATGCTAAATACCAGGAAGGAAAGGAATCTGAGGGTGGTACTCCGCGAGATTCCGGTGACGAGTCTCCTTCTCAGGAAGCAACACGCACTGGTCGATTGCGGGACAAGGTACCATTCAGAGGGAAGAGGAAAGCACCCCAGGTCAAGCAATTAGAGGACTCCTTCATTGATGTCCTGTACGAAAACCAACGCGGCTCTTTCTTTTGTGGCATTCCTCTGTACTCGTCCAATTCGCTCCTGAACTTCGATCCATCCGCCTGGCAAACAGCCAACTTCCAGGACAGCGGTGTCAACATCACCAATTTCCAATTGCCTGATCCTACTTGGGCTTGGGACTGGAAGACATGGTACGTCGACATGTCGCACGATGTCGACGAAGAAGGCTGGGAGTATTCATTCAGCTTCAATAAGGCTTATGCATGGCATGGCAATCACCCTTGGTTATTTTCCTTCGCAAGACGGAGAAGGTGGCTACGAAAGCGGGTTAAAATACATCACCATCATCTGGGGGAGAAATCGTGTAAAAAGATGGGTCAAGCCCATATGTTGAATGAGGACTACTTCACTATACATGCTGCCAAGCGGGATAGAAGCCGAGAATCGAGTGCAGACAGGACGACTACAAAGCATTCGAGTTTCCTCAACGACCAGAATCATAGCAGTGATGACGAGCAGAATTTGGGTGACATCACCAACATCTCGGCTCTCATGTCAGCACTCAAACGGGCGAGATTAGACAGAGAAAAGATCGCGGTAGTAAAAGCATTTCTGACACAAGGAGGCGACGAACTTTTCTACCTTGCAGATTCAATGCCAGTCATAATGAACACGCTCGTCCATCAAACTTCCTGCCGTCAGCTCCAAACTTATCTCCTCCAAGTCTTAGACGAGACCACAAGAACCCACGCAGAAGAAGACGGCAAAGGTAAAGAAAAGAGCAAGGAATCATCAGATCCAGACCTTGAGGCCCGAAACCGCAAGATCGACAACATGCTCAAAGCCATCCATGCAGCCGGCATCCACGTCAACGACGCTGACTACTGGAGCGATCTCAGAGCACGAGCTACAAGCAGCGAAACCGATCCCACGAACGAGACTCATGCCTTAGACGCGACGGAGCCTGCCGCGGTCGCGGAAGCTGGGCCCCATTCGCACAGCGAGGACGATGAAGCCCCCATTAAGGAGGAGATCAAGGGTATACCGCATGATGCTCATATCTCCAAGGAACCGAGGTTGAAATTTAATATGCATGATAGTGCTAATGATGAGAATGCACCGCCTGGGACGGTGGACAAGGGGAAAGGAAAGGCGTAGCGTTTCGATTTCATGGGGGGGGCGTTTGGATGGCAAGGCAGGCATGGCATGCAATTGTTGCACAGCGCTGGAGTCGGATCTCACATGTGGAACGGAGGAGTTACAATACCCGGGTCAGGCGTTTAATAATGACTATAGGTACCCTGCTTTGCGTCCAAATATGACCATACCATCATCTCAGCATCATTCATGCCTCACTCCCAGCTTCATCCACATCTCTCACTCTAAGAACAACCCTCCCACACCACCCACACCAACTCCTCTCCAACCCCTCCAACTCCCTCCCCAACACCGGCCCCCCCTCCCTCTCGTCCTCCCACTCCCTCACCGTCCCCCCAACCCTCTCCCTTTTCCGATACTTCTTCTTCACGATCCCCCCCAACCCCTCAATCTCCTGCCTCCAATACCCAGCCTCATCCTTCTCCCCCATCGGACTCTCCCCATCGCCTCCGCTCTCGCTACCGCTACTACCCACAACACTCCCACCACTCGAGCATTCGAACTCCACCTCCACATCCTTGGCACCCAGACATTCCTTCCCGCGCGCGCACTTGACGCCTTCGTTGCCTTCGCCTATGCCCGTGCCTAGACCGCCGAGGTAGGTGGAGTAGCGTGTTCGCCAGGTCCAGACGCGGCGGTAGGTGATGTCGTCCGTGGCGTTGCTGGTGCCGCAGGGTCCGCAGAGATGGATGGTCGAGGCGCAGGTGCAGGGGGTGTGGGCGGGCGCATTGTGGCTGGTGAGGGTGTCTAAGGGGGCAGCGAGGCAGGTCGGACAGAGGCGACGATGACGAGAGGGGAGACGGGATCGTGAGGGGGGTTTGTGTGTACAATTCTACGTTCGACGGATTAGTTGAGGAATCGGAACACTTGTGTTTGGGGAATTCCGAACCCTACAGACAATCCTTCCGCACCGCCTACAAGCTGCCACTAAGTCTCTTGCACAATTGCCGACTTTGCCGCTGACGAGATGTCCCGCTTCGCCCAATCTATGCCACCTTTGCGCTCCCGGTTGTAGTGCTGTGAGGGATGCATTCTGGGTTTCGTTGTCGCAGCGCAGAGTTTGCTGGACGAGACGGCGGCGATATTGCAAGAGGTTGTGGCGAATCTGCCGGCAAGTGAGAGAGAGCGCGTGAAGGGTATTGAGGTCAATGTAGGCTGTGATTTGGGTGACGATGCTGCGACGATGTTAGACGAAATACCCTTGGCAAAGGCGATGTGTCAGTGGGGCTTACGGATAGCAAGCTAAGGCAGCTGAGAAGCCATTGATGTTCGGAAAAGACCTCTCGGTTGAGTCGATTGCAGCCCTGTTGACGTTGGTCACGACTGGTCTTGAGCGCCATTGTGACTGACGAAGAGAGGTTGTGAACCCCGCAGATTTGTGGGGATCAGCGTGGTGGTCGTTAGACAAATCATCTTCATCGAGATCAAGAAACACCACCATACTGCCATGTGAGAGAAGAGGAAACGAGCTGTATACCCATCAGAGCAACAGCTAGAGAGTCGTGACAGGAATAAAGCAGTTGCGATACTATTGAGCTTATAAGGCAGGTTCGAGAACCCCACCATTCATTTGCGCCACAACAGCCACATTTCCTTTAGGGGGAATCCTCGATAAAATTAAGGAGGGCTAGAAGACACATAATGCTTGGCTGTTAGACTTCAAGAACACGTATAGCAAGCAATCGGATACATTTAAAGGAGCCTGTCCTCGAAAATTGTTTAGAGCTTATGAATTGGAAGGTAATCTTCTTGTTCCAAGGACTGAGAAAAAGGTATGTGCAGAGGCTCGAAATCCTACAGATCTGAGAGGCAAAATAGAGAAAATAGTGGTACAGGTATTCCCATCAGTAGTTCTGCGATCCAGCGCCTTCCTGTACAGACATCAACAAAATGATAAGAGATCGAAAATTTGGTGGTAGGGACGTGTGAAGTCAGTCTACTTGTCTCAGTAGTGGGAGCGGATCCAATTAAGTAATGTCGTCAACGCAGGATCATCTTGCAGCCAGTAGCCAGCTTGGTGATCAGCCGTGCGGAAGCCATTGATGATTCTTTCATTGGTAATAGCTGCGAGATCCTGTGGCATCTATTAGTACGCAGTCTCTGGAAGGATAAAGTACAATTTGCTCACGCTTCTCAATGTGTTTTCTGCCTGTTGAATCAGAGTTATATTGTCATTTGTAGGCTCTCCGCCCTGGAGAATCGCATTGCGTCTGTTTACCCACTTTATGGCGGCGCAGCATCTCATGTGAATTTTTTGGGCTTGGAAGCGCCGGGCGCTGCCATCCACGATTACACTGTTCCGCGTCGTGAGGCTGTGATTCCCTAATAGCGAAGGTTACTTGGACCTACCGTTGCAGTTGACGCTTCTCGCCCTCATTAGGACCACTCGGAGGATGCAGCATCTCTGGCGGGTATGCTACGCTTAGAAGGGTTCGAGCCTCCGCATGACATTGTCGAAGTGTGGTATAGCCCACTTCGTGATACTCATCTTGATTCGGGTTGGCCTGGATCTGCGCTATACGACGTTGAATGTTCTGATAGTCGCGTAAGATTTCTGCAACTCTCAAAGCACGGGCTTCGTTGACTGAGACGAGGGGACAATTAGCAATAATTGTGCTTGACGGTGGAGTCCTTCGTCAAGACTTACGACCGTCAGCCATGAATTTAGTCCTAGTCTGCGTGGTTGTTCGACTCGTCATTGGAAAGGATGCTGAGACTCTCACCTGGCTTCTGAGGCTTGCCCTCCCACCATTACAGCCTTCAAGCCGTATATAAACGATATCCGGAGGCTCGCACCAAGGGGTCAGCCTCCTGTGATGGAAGACTTCGAGCTCTTGACGAGCATCGCTGCTTCTCCTGTCTTAGTAGTAGCGGAGCACTGATTGGTTGTCTGTCAGAAAACGGCTCCAGCCGCAATCCGCAAGTTGTTGTGGGGAAACACATATCCATATCGACGACACATCGAAAACAAATTTAGTAGTTCATTTATCGAAAAACACGATATGCAGCGTAAAGCGTAGAGAGAGCGTGCAATGGCAGAAGAGAAGAACGAAAGTTGAAAGTTCAGCCGACCGTGTCTTGAAAGAGTTCAGCTGCGCCACGATAAACCTTGTAAATTGCCAAGAATTGGGTTAAGCTTCTTGAACGGTTCCTAGAGGCTTCCCCAAATCGTATTGCTCCCGCTGAGCTTAATGCTGAAAGCATATGGAAGCTGAATCAGTGTCGCATTGAAGCCAGTAATTGGCTGATGTGACCGCAGATATTGGTATTAGTGACATTGCCATCGCGTGCACTTTCTCGTGTTCAGAAGTTATGAAATGACAAAAGGAGAACCGAAAGAATACCCGGAAACATCATGTTTGAGCCGCAAGCCACAGAAGTACTGCGCCTGGCATGGTTCGTCTGGTCAGCACATAATTCAAAAGGGCCACGAGCTCAACCGTTCCAAGCTAGATGGCCTCGAAAGTCTATTCGCTCACGTCAATGCTATTTGAAGACCCACAAGTAGCTGGAAGCACACCGCATCCGAGGACCGGAATCGTTTCGTGTCAGTGTGTGGATATGCAATATACCCCCAGCACGCCAGCACGAGCTCACACATCTAATCTTTCTCACTAATCGCTTGCAGTCGCTCCTCAATCTCGTCCTCTGTCAACGCCCGGAATGCCGAGTTCGGCCCTTCCTTTTCACCAGACTTTGGTGCTCCCACGATGCCAACTTCTATTTCGCCTTTCTTGAAATCCACGCTAAGCACCGTGCTCAATGTAGATATTCCCAATTCTACCACATCTTCCCAGGTACCTTCGGCGCAATCCTTGTTCTTCAGCTTCTTCTCAAGATGATTCAAGGCCTCCTGCTGTTTGGGTCCTGACGCTGTCGCTTTGTAACCGACGTAGTATCCGGCTGGGTCACACTTGTAGAGCTGAGGTCCAAATTCCGAGTCTACAGATATAAGGGTTTGCGCAACGCCCAACGGCCGCATGTAGGCCTGTTACATTAATTAGCTCCACAAGCCCATTTGACTATTTCCAGTGCCAAAACCTTTTGTGTATAGACTTGATTGATGTTCGCGAGCCTCTTTGCCAGAACATCGCACGGCATCTCGTAGCCGTTCTTGTACCTGAACTCAGCTGCCTCGCCTCTCGCTCTATTGACTGAGGCCCGAGCGTCTGCTATTGAGCCAGTCATAACACAACCGACGGAAGGAGACAATTTGAAGATATGGGAGACAGATGATGGGTCGATGAGCTTGTCCTGTGGCGAGGACAACGTCAGTCCATCATTGCACACCTTTAAGATCGACAAGTGTGCTCTTACTGGGACCTTCTTCTGTGAGAGAACGACGGCACAGTCTTTCCCTCGCACGCCTATAGAGGTAATGTTCGCGGCAGTTATGGCTTTGAAGGCATACTCTAGCCAACTGCTGCTTAGTCTCGGATGTCTGTAAAGGCAATGTAGATTGCAAGCGACGAACCGACTTGATATAGTCTGCCTTGATCCGAGAAGATAGTGATGTGCCTGTCGAATCCCGCGCTGCCTGTACCCATCAAGCTGTAAGATGCTAAATGACAAGATCAAGCAATGGGGAAGTACCAACCTGACATCTTGAAGCTCAAGACAAGTTTCTTGTAATTTGCAGGAGGGTTTATGCAGCAATTATGAGGAGTCTCCACTGTACTATGTGAATGGACGCTTATGAGAGGAAAATATTGCTTGTCTAACCCGTGCCTTATAGACGATACAGCTTCGCTGCCTCCAGAGCTGCGGCGGCTCGGAGGCCGCGGGCCGAGGCGAACTTCAGCGCGAAATCTTTCCCGTAGACTTCTAGTTATCTACTCATCATGCTCTGGTGACGGAGAACTTGTCTCATGCCCATGAGATGGCATGGATACTGCAGATTTCCGGGTGCCTTGCGGCAGCTCCTCGAAGGACGACGAGCCCTTTCTTCGCAAGCGCAGTCAAGAAGCATTGCCCAGTTCCAAACGATCCGAGGTCGTCATGACAGGAGGCTATTATTCAATGATCTGGGCGGCGTTCGCTCCTCACGTGTGGTAACAGCGGGGAATCACAATGGACGATCAGAATCAATTGCGTTGATTACGACTCAGAGCAATTTCAAATGGCCTCTTGGACTGGCCATCACCAGTCATGCTCAGCATGATCTGCAACCTGGCGCATTCTCAATGCCTACGGATCATGAGGCTAAAAGTGAAGTAACACGGTCATCAACGGCTGATACTGCGTCACAGCCGAAGCGGAATCAATTTAAGTTTGCTAAACAAGAAAGAGGCAAGGAAAACAGGCTACTAGTGAATCAGCTACTGAAGGACAAAGGCCGCTTGTCGTACGACTGGAGGGTACCTGTGCAACTGCTAGAACACCATCACGACTTCACAAATACTCAGCCCCCCAACACCGACGTCCGCCTGTTTCGCAACGTTGCTCAAACTGAAGTCAAGGCTTCTGAACATGAAGGCTCAAGGCTTATCCAACGTATCAATACTCGGAATCCCAACGAAGCAAAGCTTGCTCGGGATATCACGACACCTACTGTATGGTCCACAACAGCCCTGGCAGATTATGTAGAAGATCTTGTGGAGTATGAGTATCACAAAGACGCAATTTCGTTGGAAGCGCAGCTCCCAAATAAAGGATCCTCCAACGTAGGTGATATTACCACCGCGTTGAATGGTATATTCTTCTCCCCAACGACAAAGCATTGTCTGAGCATCCACGTTTACAGAATCGCTCTACGTTTCTTTTACGATCACGGCTTGTTTTCGAAAGCTCGAGCCATATACCTTCAGATGGAAGATTCGAGAATGACAATACCAACAGACATCTTCAACCTGGTACTCCGTGGATCGGCATCTTCCAAAGATCTTCATAGTTTCACCTTCATACTGCAAAAATGCATTCAGCGGGGGCTCAAGCCTAATATTGAGACCTGGAACACTTTGTTGACAACCATCAGTTCCAGCGAAGTCAGAGCAGTCATCATTCAGCGAATGCGGGAAAGGGGCATATTGGACTCTTTGTCAGGTCAGGGAAATTCTCTGAGACATATCGTCCAACACGAAGTTGGATCCCACATAGACGAGCATGGTGATCGGGGAGCTTTCCTTGACCACATGGATGATCACTATGGAACGGCATGGCTCACCACTTCCACCGGCAACAAGCTACTTTATGAATATGGTAAGCGTAGATCTATGTCTGAAACACTAAATTTGCTTCCTGGCCTAAGGCTGCGCGGATGGAGACCAGACGAGGTTTCACTGGACACGCTTTTACGACAATCCCTTCTCTTAAAACAACATAAGTATGCTATTTCGATACTCGACAGTTTCGAGCACCATTTCCGAGTGAAACCAGGGAAGCAAGCGCATGAGACCCTGTTCCTGCTTGCTTGGAGAAGCCATCTACTCAATTTTACCAGAGTTGTCTGGACATTTGCTCGTACCTATGGCTACGACACTTCCAAGATGCGAAATCACGTTTTTCAGAGCCTGCTAAGTAGTACAGCTGTGGAGCCCTCTGACGGCAACTCGGAAAGATTCAAGAAACTTGTTGGAGCATTCGTGGTGGGTGTCAATCAGTCAAAGGAGATGGTACCGCTTGGACGAGGCGGAATATCCGAAGGACAGAGACCTGTACCTCATCAGTCGGTCGTGAAGAACGCACAAATACTTCTCCAGAGTGAGTTGCTTGCTTCTGGAAGTCGTCGCATCCAAGAAGACCTGGGAAGGCTCCTATCACAAGCTTTGGAGCTAGATATGGAGTGGGCAGCGACAAAGTGCTTGAGTACCGCGAATTTGCAGCAGGTGCTCCAAAATGGCATCCGAATTCGACAAGCAGTATCATACAGCCAGCGGTGCCGTCTTCGCAGGAAAGTGGCGACATCCAACATCAAAGCTTCTAAATCTGTTCCAAAGACTATCGCTGGCCCTAAAAAAGCAAACCCTTCAGCCCGAAGGAGTACAGGCAACGTTCGAGTCGAACCTGTCAAACGCAAGCGCCCTAGTAGGAGAAAGCCTCGGCCTCTAATACGACAAATTATCTTGGGTGATGCCTTTAAAAGGGTCGCCATTGATCCCTGTCTGGAGGTGGCGACATCCAACATCAAAGCTTCTAAATCTGTTCCAAAGACTATCGCTGGCCCTAAAAAAGAAAACCCTTCAGCCCGAAGGAGTACAGGCAACGTTCGAGTCGAATTTGTCAAACGTAAGCGCCCTAGTAGGAGAAAGCCTCGGCCTCTAATACGACAAATTATCTTGGGTGATGCCTTTAAAAGGGTCGCCATTGATCCCTGTCTGGAGATGCCTACACTTCCTCCTGCTTCGCAAAAGCCTCTATATAATCTCGTGAGAAAGAAACCGACATCGCGTCTGCATATAGCAAAGGATTGGGCTCTTAGGGAAGAGCCCGTACCTCGGTCTCCTCGTCCTTCTACACCAGAGCATTCGGATGAGGTATATAAGAAGCACACAGTGATTGCGGGCGTAGGACAAGCTCCCGTCAGATCGAGTATTGGGAGGCTTCCCGAGCATCTGGAGACGGCCCATATCCACTCTTCTCTCGACGAGCTTTTAGGCCTGAACGATGCACTCGACGAAGGAGCCAAGCTTAACAAGGGCAAAGCTGTAGGAGATGAGACTACGAGCTTCCAAGCTCCAGGTGCAGATCAGAGGGCTTCGTCTCCTCGAAAAGCCGCCAGTACTATGAGGTTTAGACGGCGCCTCTCTGAAGGAAGTCGGTATATCTATAAGGAGGAGCGGCGGGATCTCAAATATGTAAAGAGGCTCGACATAGGGGAGCTTGAGACCGAGATTTGAATTACATGGCTGGTGATGTGATTGTACCTACATTTATTGTCGGACTTGTACAAATATTCAGCTGCACTTGCGTAATTATTGTACTTAGCTAACGATACCTCCCCTTCGCACATAGCAGCAGAACTTGTATTTATTGGATCATGTTGGTCTCGAGTTATCGAACGAACGAGCCTAAGTTTCAAACGTGGCATACTCAAATAACTCAATGAAAACGCCGACTTACTCCATCCGAGCCTGAATACCTCCAACACCTCGCGTCAACAAAAAGGAGAAAGCCTCTACATAAAAAACGGCCTTACTCCCATTAATCTCCTCCCACAGCCCTCGTATCCCTTCCATTCAGCCACCAAGGCACCAAGACACCCTATCACAACCACCACCCACGCCAAAGAACCCCTAAACACCAAAGCAAAACCCATCCTCCGAAACCGAACCAAGAAAAACCCTCCCCCTCGCCCTCCTCCCTCCTCACCCCCCACTCCCCCCCTTCTTCCTCGCCCCAACAACCTTCTTCCCACCCACATACCCATCATGATAATGCGCCACATGCTCCATCATATGATCTTTGCGCTTAAACGCCTGATCCCCCACCCGGTGGCAATTCCTCCCGGGGCACGGGAAGAGATCCTCCGGCGCAGGCATGAAATGGTTCTTCATGTGGCGTTTGAGATCGTGCTCGCGCGCGGTGCGGAAGCGGCAGTTGGGATGGAGGCAGGCGTAGGGTTTGTCGTTCTTGGGGGGAAGTGGGCTGGGGGAGGGGGGGAGGGTTAGTAGTTGATTTGGGGGGGTGGGATTGGGTTGGGATGGGTTGGGTTGGGGGGAGGGTGAGCGACTTACTGTTGAGATCCCTTTGGTTTTGAGGAGGGGGTGATTGTGTATTGGACGTCGATCTCGGGGCTGGCATAGGACTCGGGGGAAGTGGGGGTTGAGGATCCGGGGTAGTTGTTGTAGTTGGAATATCCGGATCTGGAGGAGTTGCTGCTTGAGGTGGAATGGGTTTGGCTCATGGGAAGGCTGGAGGGGTTGTGAGTGTCCCTGCTTGTTGTTTGGTAGGAATCATATGGTTGTTGATAAGATGATAGCTGGTGTGCGTACGCAGATGGTTGTTGTCGGGGATGTCCAGCGGTGGCATATGGCTGGTGCAAATATGAGGGCGACAGATACTGTTCTTGGGCATACGTGGGGACTCGATAGGCCTGTTGGGAATAGGAGGAAGAATAGGAAGGAGTGTATGAAGAACCCTGCAGCTAGCTATTAATTGCTGCTATCAGGGGTATAGATCGCGGGGAGCTTGCTTTGTACACATCGTCGTAGGAAACGTTGTTGTAATCCGAGGAAGCCATGTTGGGGACCCGTAACGAAGTGGAGATGGTGTATAGTACAGCACAAACAATCGTAAAGGATGCTTGAAATGACAAAGGTTGTAACCGTACAGTGAACGAATAACTTTCTTGTGCATGAGAATGGAACGATGTTGTCAATCATATCCGCAGGTGTATCAGACTTATGTACTGGTAGGATGGGAGGTCAATGGGGTTGTGGAGACCACAGGTGAAGCAACAATATGCGGCCATTCTGCTCGGCATGACGACTGCCTCGACCGCGATACCCCGTTGCCTGAATCCTCATTCTTCTCTGCACTCTACGAAGTGCGTACAGAAGAATGAGATAGCATGCAAGATTCCAGAGGGCGGAAGGGCGAAGTCCTCTCACCGAAGGGGGCAGATGCCACTAGCGCCATTACAGCCCTAACCGGTGTGTTGCATGCTTTTCGCGTTGATAGCCATCTGTAAACAACAAGATACTAAACGCACAGTATCGAGATTGCGTAACCTTGTGCAGTTCACCGAGGTGCGGATCTGACAGGTGAGGAGTAGCACGATATGCCGTTCATCACCCTAGGACCAGGGTGGCCGGTGGCTTGCAGCAATTGTTGATAAGGTCCGCTTGTACGTAGCACCATTGTTATCGCGGCGCGTCCCGTGAAGACGCCTGTCAGCTACCGTCGCCGCAGTCCTTCGTGGGAGTGACAGAAGTCGTCGGATAGTGCTACCGCAGCCGCTAGAGGACCTAGATGGCGAGCCGTTCCTACCGTCAATCAGGCTCCGAAAACATTAGGATGAAGTCCAAAACGTGATTGAGTATCGAGCTTCAGACAGGCAATCAGCGCTGCCACAAACCGTTTGACTCCATTACCGATCATCAGAGAGTTCGCGTCGATTGATGAGCCCACGTTGGCCACCGGAGGTGGCCGTATCCACCTCGGGCGATATGAAGAAGAAGAAGATTTGCGAAACACTGCCAGCTAAAGGACGGGTGCGGGGATCTCGAGTAGATTTACTGCAAAGGATGAGACGCAGTGCATAAGATGAAAGACCAATCACGACATAGAATCCCGCTGTAACACGATCAATCGAATCCTTAGACCCCGACCCAGGCGGCCATAAGCCGAGAGACGAGATGATAATGGCCGTCTTGGTCATGTAATTGCCTAACAGCGCCTCAAATTCCTCTCTGTGGGAACTTAGCCTCAGGACATCCTGCGGTGGGATTTCTTTAGGTCCTCGATGCGATTAGCGAGGCGCAGCACTGGTGCAATCGTTCTGTAATGATGATTCCCCATCACCGGTCAGCAAGCGCGAACATGCCTTCCACTGATGGATGTGTCACTCACCAGATGCTGCGGATGTGCTACGGCCATGCCAGACGGCCAGTTCCTCGAAGGTAACGACGGCCGCAGTGATGGGCTTCTTTCTGGGAGGACTGAGCGCTGGGGGCTGTACAACAAACATCAGATGCGAAAGAGGGCAAATCCTGAACGAGGCAGACAATGCTCTTTAGTAAGAGGTCTGAATATGAGTACACTTAATGGATTGAACGGTCTTGTCGAATGATGAAATAAGGCTTTGGAGGGGTGACAAGACTGCCTTGACGCGTAGCCTTGTTCTGCCTGATTCGAGGCTACCGTGAAGCAAGGCTGCGGAAATCCCAAAGGTCGACTTCGTGTTGCTCGCCCCATCGCTGGATCGCGCAAACCCTGATATTCGAGGTAGTGATCGGTGGTGCTTGTGTATGGTAGTTGGCAATGCGAGATATGGCTCTGCACATTCGCAAATGGGCATAGCAATGCCTTACATCGTAAAGGATGTCAACATAGGAATCGCGAAAATAGTGCAGATTTATATAGGAATCTCTCGGCCAAACAGGGCGGGAGAGAACAATTGAATTCGCTACACTAAGCAGCAACCAAGTCTTCATGCTGTTGCCCAACCATGCAAGGCGGCCCAACGTAAAGAATTTCGCTAAGGTGGTTCCTGATCTAGATTGGACGCCTTCGCTATTAGAGATCGTCTTCTAAAAATTTGTATTGAAATTTGAAGTCTGCCTTTCGCCGATTCATCCTACCATAAGTGACGAGGGTTAGCACCGAGCTGGAAAAACGTGTAATCTAAAAGGCCAAGCTTCGCTGAGTGGAAAGACGACATTGTCTATGGACAGATCTTACCATGTACTCTCGTAATCAAAGAATCGATACGTTCCTTGCTCGTATTCTTCTGTGATTGTCTTCGGTTCCTCGTGCCGCTGAAACCATGTTTGATACTGCTTGTGAAACCGCCAGCTTTGGCTCTTCAGCGCCTTTGCTGCCATGTATTGCTGGTAGGTATTCTGACGATAGTAAAAGATGTAGAATAAAGCATCAGTATCTATCTTACCATACAAGCTCGGGTCATCCGAATTCGCGAACGGCTCTTGTGGATAATAAGGTGGTGTGTGAAATTTTGTGTCTGGTCGATAATGCCTTGGCTTCTCCGCATCCAAGTAGTCCGGACGATTGGCGTGAGATGCAACGAGCAGCCGCTGCACCGAAGGTGAATCACTTGCTGGCACGCGGCTCTTTGTGATTTCGAATGATTGGAGAAGATCGTGCAGTCCAGGAGGCAGATAATATACGGACTCAGCCTCCTCTTGCGGAGGAGGTTCCCCATTCGTTTGTTCTGTGGTGAAAGATTTCGCTGGGGTGGCAGCGGGTAGTGCCTCCGATGGTGCTAGAGGAGCTATGTCTTTACTCTGAGGTTGAGTAGGCGGTGGCATCTCTGTCACAGAGGGTATTCTTGAATGTGCTGGGACATTCGTCGTAGTCAAGAATGGGGTACTTTCTACAGTATCTGACGGAACCGTTGGACTTGTGTGATTGGGTATAGGTGATTGAGGCTGTTTGGGCGCGACTGGAGAAGTCTCTGTATTCATTGGTGCAGGGTCTGCAGACTTCGACGCTGGTGTAGGGATTGAGCTTGCTGGTAGCGACGGTGCTACGCTGGGCGAAGTCGTAGCGCTACTCTTTTGAGATGGGGGAATCGCAGAAAGGCCGGGCGGCGCACTCGGCGCAAGGACTGCTGCTGCGGTTGGTGGTGGAGGCAGCGGCGCTATTCCGACAGTCCCTTTATCACTTGTTGCTCCGGCTGCAGCTGCTGAAGCGTATTTCAGAGTCTCGCCTGGAGCTCTCGTGGGTAGAGGTGCGGGCTTCATAGCATTATTTGTGTTGCCATTGGAGATAATCGCCAACGGAGTGTGGAGGGTTGCCAGTGCAGGCAAAGGGGATTTCGGTTGGTTCGACGGTCTTCTTATACCGGTTCCTTGAGGTTCTGATACAGATGCTGATTTAGGCTTTCCCCCGGCTGCACTCGGACCTCTCCCATCGATCGTATCTGGAGTATCGTCTTGTATTGACTGTGTATCCTGTGAGGAAACGCGGTCATTGTCATTATTCAAGCCAAAGGCTCCTTCGTCTTCTTCCAGATTGAGGTCGTCGTAGATTGTGTCATCTTCGAGAAAATCAACGGCTTGATTCTCCTCGACGTAGTATTTTATGTTCTCCTCCAGTTCTTGGACCTGTTCCGTTTCCACATTGCCGTTTTCTAACGATCGCAGTAACAGCTCCAATTTTCCCTGGTGGTATTTATGTCGTTCCAACGTCCTCGAGATTTCAGATAACCGGTCTGCTTTGCTTGTGTCTTTTTTACCCTTCTTCACTGTAGCCTGTAGAGTCTCCTCTTCAGCTTCATACATCTCTATTTGCCGCTCCAATTCTTCAACCATATTTGCAAGAAATTGGCAAGCTTCGAGCTTCGCTTTTTCTGCAGGGTCCAGCTTAGCTGTAGCTTGCAGCCCTTCTTTTGAAAATGCCTTAGTCTTCATCTCCTTTTCAACAGCCTTGAATTTTTCCATTTGCTGCAATGACGGCGACCGTCAGTATCTTACATACCTCTGAGAGATGCTTCATCATCAGGCTACACATACGTTCTCGATGGCTTTTCGTTGCTCCATGAGCGGTTTCTTGTCTTTGATCTCGTTGCCTGCCGCCCATGTCTTTATCTGATCTCGATGCCGTTGAAGCTTTTTAATCTCTCGCTTGAGAGCATCCTCCAATTTATCCTTCTGTGACGCATTGGTCGCTTGTTGTATCTTGTCGAATATGCTCTCGAAGGTCTGGATACCCTCAGCAACTTTCTTGAACGTTTTGTCGATCTCCTGCTGTAACTTTCGTTGAGCCATTTTGGGTGAATTGAGGATGAGGAAGAGAGGGTTTCTGCAACGTTGCAGTTCAAGGCGGAAGTGGGTCCTCGACACTGCTGTGGCCGAGCTGACAGTCTGTGCTTTTCTTGGGAATAAGTAGGTGCTGAAGCTTCGGGTGAGATAGGCATCAAGCAGGAATATAATGGATTAAGTATCAGAATTTGTGTAGTTCGATCAGGCCGAAACGTATTGTCCTTCACAGACCGAAAGCTCCTGCGCTGGATGGGATCGTCGCCAAGATTGAACACGAAACGCGCGCAAGGCTACAGCCGCGACTTCATCACGTGAATGGGTGTCGCCGTTTCACGGTCAAGCTAAACCAAATCTTTGATATTCGCTGATACTGCTCATGTTAATATATATTGCGAATCGCCATAGAGGCTGAGCAGACCGGCTTGAATTCCTCTATAGCAGCCATAGGGTGGCGTAAATCGGACTATCAGTACCTTGGTTAGGAAATACCATCACCTAATTGATCTACATTTGGTTTACCGCTCCATTTCAAGTTATGTTATAAGTCTTAGGTGGACTTCGATAGAAATTTGGGTTTATAATGTATCTACACATCGTTGTCAGCATGGCAAAATTGTCCTGAAACAAGTACCTTTGAACATGAAGGGTACTCCATACTTATCCGTACAGTGATATTATGCTAAGCCGTGCAGCGATCTTACAGCGGGTTGCATCAGCTTCAGTGTCTGTAGATAGTCACTTAGTATCGTCAATTGGGAAGGGTGTCCTGGTGTTTGCCGCCGTTGCTGCCGACGATACCCGCAAAGAGGTCGAAAGAATGGCAGCAAAGGTTCTAAAGATGAAATTATGGCCGGACGAGACAGGGGCTACGGTTTGTTGGCACTGGATCTGCACGCACAGATTGAATCTTACCTACTTGTCACAGAAATGGAAAAACAGTGTTCAAGATATAAAGGGAGAAGTTCTCTGTGGTAGGCAGTACGGCCGAAATTCGTTCAGATCAGGATCGTAATGTCTGCTGTTCCAGTATCCCAATTCACACTACTTGCATCAACCAAAAAGGGCAACAAGCCGGATTTCCATGGTGCTGCTGGTGGTGAGCAAGCCAAAGAGTTGTACGATCATTTCTATGCCAACGTTCAGGAATTGTATGATCCTGTGAAGGTTAAGAACGGCGTTTTTCAGGCGATGATGGAAGGTGAGTGCTTGATGGAAACAGCAACGTCTTACATGCTGACACGTGAACAGTGGATATTAAGAACGATGGGCCTGTGAGTGTTGATTACTCTAGTCACGATGAAGTGGTATCCAGCCGAATTTTTTGATCTGTTCAATGGCGTTTTAAGCTTGCAATCTACTGATACTCCCTTGTAGGTCACATTGGAGATCGAGACCAATCCCCCCAGGGTCCAGCAAGGAAACAAAGAAGCTGCGAATGGGAATGGCCAGAAGAGTACAGGGCCAACAGAACCTATAGAGAAGGACATGAAGACTGGTGATGCGGTGGATTTCTTGATACCAGCAGAATTATTAGAGTAGCGAGTTTACATAGTTCCTGATACCCTCTACTCATACAAAACGTCTTTCAAATGCAGAACATTTTTCAGTTTCGCGAGTGGTGGAGATTGTAGGGTACCTATATGTACAATTAAAGCGAAGTGGTGCAATTGGATCGAAACTGCTGGTAAGTTCCCACTCCCGCCCGGCAGCACATCTGAAAGGCTGAAATCCAACAACCGGAGCAAACATACGGTAGACTCTCACTCGCCGAGATTCCCTCCATATTACCAATGGAAAGCTTACTACAGAATTAAATCATCATTAAGTCGCAGGCTCAAGCTACGCAACAGCTTCACGCGATAGCACCCCAAGATGGCGTCTGAAAAGTCAAGTATGTGGAAAGTTTGTCCGTGTGTCGATTTATTGCTCAACAGACACCCATGCAGGTCGTAGCCATGTCTTCTTCGATATAGAGATAGGCCATCAAAAAGAGGGCAGAGTCACCTTTGAATTGGTGAGTCCTCGGTGTCAATCTAGTTCTAGGCGTAGTCACCACTCACTGCACAAGACCGTTGGTCCTTAGAGGAGTCTACTTTTGTGCTAACTTATATCTAGTATGATGATGGTATTCTTATCGCGTTTCGAAAATGGTGAATCCTCGCTCAACGTGATTCAGTCGTGCCAAAAACTACAGAGAATTTCCGTTGCCTTTGTACAGGCGAAAAGGGTATCGGGAAATCTGGCAAACAATTGAGCTACAAAGGTCCTCCAATCCCTAAATCTGCATTCTTGTACTTCTTTGCTGAGAAAAGGCCAAGGCTCCGGATTCCATCGTATTATCAAAGGTTTTATGATCCAAGGTGGGGATTTTACGGCTGGCAATGGCACTGGTGGAGAGTCGATTTACGGCGAGAAGTTTGAAGATGAGAACTTTGACCTGAAGCACTCGAAGCCATTCTTGTTGTCGATGGCAAATGCAGGACCTGGTATGCTTCCCTCAGCTTGACCTTGGGAGCATGTCCACTCACCACCCATAGGGACGAATGGATCGCAGTTCTTTGTAACTACTGTACCAACTCCTCATCTGGATGGGAAGCACGTAAGTTGCCATACGCCCACTTGTAGACTTCGTAGTCTTGAAATTGACCCCTGATAAGGTGGTCTTCGGAGAACTCAAAGAAGGCAAAGGGATAATACGCAAGATAGAGAGCATGCCTACGCAAGCCGACAAACCCAACAAGGAAGTCACTATCGTTGGTATGCCTCGCGCGCAATGATCTTCAAAACTTCTACTAAGTTCATGATAGATTGTGGACAATTATCTACCAACGAAGCGCTGGGTGCGACCAAAAAGGAACCCGATAGCACTGGTGACACCTATGAAGAATTCCCCGAAGATCAAGGTCAAGACTTCAAAGGTCCGGAGATTGCTAAAATAGCAAGTGAGCTTAAAGACTTCGGCAACAAAGCCTTCAAGGCCAACAACCTTGATCTTGCCCTTGAAAAATACAAAAAGGGGTTGCGCTATCTGAACGAGTATCCAGAAGCGCTGCCAGAGGATCCTCCAGAGCTGTCTAAGGAACTAACGCACCTCCGCTTCACACTGCATTCGAACGCAGCGTTGCTCCAGATCAAGCTGAAGTCTTTCGAGGATGCCAAGAGCAGTGCAGACAACGCCCTAGCACTTGACCAGGTATCAGATCAAGACCGAGCCAAGGCTTCCTACCGTAAGGCTCTTGCACTTCTTGGGCTCAAGGATGACGAAGAAGCTATCAAAAGTCTTGAGATGGCCCAGAAGTTGGCTCCAGGCGATGTCGCCATCAGTAAGGAGCTTGGGGCTGCAAAGAAGAAAGCCGCAGAGCAAGCCAAGAAGGAGAAGGCTGCTTACAAAAAGTTCTTTGACTAGACAAGACGAGCAGTTTTACCTTGGTCTTGCATTTCACGCTTGCGATGACACAGGCATATAGATGAGCACGACCAAGTATTGTAGATGATGTTGATACATGTCGCTTCATCAATACAGACTGTATGTACAATGACGATTACACTCAGGAGTAATGGTGACGCCACTCGCCATGCAACCTTACCATGCGCAAATGGAGGAATTGACTTCCTCGTTGAGGCCATATATCTTTACCTCCTCGCTCTCCCCACGCGAATTGCATTACGACTCCACGAGGCTGTCGTCTGTGGCACCCTTCCACCACGAAGGGCAGAACATTATTCATCTCTGCCCCATAATTCCCTTCTCTTTCCCCTATCTTCCCGAGCATACCTCTTCCTCCTTCCCCATTTCGCCTTAATCCGCTCAATTTCCTCATCATGATGATCCATCTTCTCCTTACTAGCCGGACATACTATTCCCACGAAGAACTGACTGCAGCCGAACTTTTCTGCCAGCCGAGTCCTGGTCCATTTAAAAGGATCTTCCGTTCTCAATCGCCGTATTTCTTCAATCTCCTTCTCTCGCAGGTGATATTTTTTTTCGTATGGCCTATGGTGTTTGAGTATCGGGGGTAAGCGGCGGTCGGGCTGGTCGTAGGGGTTTGCATGTGAATGTGATTGAGCGAGGAGTTTGCGGCGTGGGTCATTGGGTGGGAGGAAAACGGGTGGTGTGTGGTAGGGCGAGGGGGTCGATGAAGGCGGATTAAAGACAATGTGGTCATTTATTTGTGATGTAGGTATCAAGGACGTAAAGGATGGATCGGGCTTTGTTCGAAGGCGTTTGGTGGTTCGGCGCGCCGAGGACTCATGGCGACAAGGTGTATATGAGCTGAGCCCGGCGAGAGATGAGATGAGCAGGGGGATGTTGGCTGGAGATTTTCGGGGAAGGAAGATGGACATGTCAATACTCCCTTGTATATTTGGGAACTGTCATTGAACGTTAAGCAAATCGTTTCTACCTCAAGCTCCGAATACTTTTTTGGACAGGGTTCATGATCTTTTGGAGAGGACCAGGGTATAGAGCTAGTGTTTAGTTCTAATCCCTGCCCGAACAGCGTCACTGGTGAGACGTGGCCGCCAATCTTCGAAACAACATGCCCTACTTACCTTATTTAGGCGAATCTGAACCCGAGTACCTCACACATCTGCCTGTCGGTCACCCTAAATCTTCGGCACTTTTGATGAGTAGAGACGCGCATTCGCATCTGCTCACTACTTCTGGCGCTTCTAACCTATGCAGCGAGGAGCATTATAAGATTCTCGAAAACAGGTAAGCTTTTGCGTTCGCAGCTGATGTCCTCCTCGATACGCGCGCAATTATTCTATATATACCCATGTCTTTCCTCATCTTCTTTTGTGCTCAAAAGCCTTCGATTGCTGAGCTTTACATAGCTCGGCCTCCCCGAACATATCTCCGTCATTCATGCTACTACGCTACGACCTCGTTTTCCTTCAGCAATATGACCGATAGACAGACCAGCCTGGGGCTTGACTTCTGTGATGACGCTGGTTCACGGATATCATCTACACCCCTCCTCGGAGAAGGATTGAACAGTGCGTCCGAGTCTACCGAGACTCCTGAACTCGATGCGAAAACGGGAAAGCGAAGGTTCTGGAATCTGGGCAAGAAGAAAGAAGACGATAAGGCAAGGAGGAAGCGAGAAACTGCTGGCGCTATGCCGCCCTCTGGAACTGCTGCACCCAAGACTATGCGACCAGTGTCACCAATCCCAGGAATAAACTCGCCCATCAAAGAAACCACGTCACATCCATACGGTATGCCAGTATCGCCGAGCCGAAACCTCCATTCGTCATCCCCAGGCATCCCATCTCCGGCATCCTCCCAGATCTTCGAACGCAGTGTTCAAGAAGATGGACTCGCATTATCAGCTTCGCCGGCGATACCTGCTCATATCAATACGGAAAACCATATTCCGGCTGTGCTTGATGCATCGTCCGAAGCCATTACGGATGATCACCTGAATCCAGACAATGTCGAGATAGTAATGCATGCAGCGCATCAACCGGCGGCTGTAACAGTCACGGGCACTGGGACTAGTGAAGCTGCGGGAACTTCGTGGCAGGACGATCTTGTTGCTCATCCAGATAACGATGATGCTGCATCTAACTATGGTGCCCTGGATTCGAATGATGTTCGGAGGCTCAGCTTCATCTCTTTTGCGGATGTTGTTCATGCAGAACATGTCGATCACTGTGGCAGCCTAGCGCCGAGCATATCCAGTCCATTAGCGATGGTCTCCAACAACAGATCTCCGTCGCCAGTAAGATCGCCGATGTCGTCCCAAGGCCTGGGCGGCTCCCCAATGTTGAGTGGATCCGACTCTTCTCAGGGACACGAGACTTCTCCTAATCGGCTTGGACGTGGACCAGGTAGCCCATTCCCTGGACATAGTCCCCCTACCAGCGGCGAATTGACTATCGAGACGATGAGACAGGCTCTGCGAAAGACCGGCAGTAGAGATCTGAGTGGTGCGATCAGCCAACCTTTAAGTGCGACTACTGGTGAAGATGAAACGGCAGGGCATTCCTTGAGGGATTCGTAGGGGAACGGCCCGTGCATGCGGTGCGTAAAGGTTATGGTAAGGGTTATGAGGGACATGGCCAAACAGGGGTGATATATGGAGGGACGTTTGTCTACATCTGCTGTTATTCGATTACCCATCTACGCAGGGATAGTACCTAGTCATTTCATGATGGACATTGGGGAATAACCTTCTTGGACTTAGCTACTGTTTACCCTGATGGAGCGCATACAAGTACAACTACAAGGACTTCAATTGTAAAATAATCAGCGTCCAACTGTAGCCAATACGTGGAAGATAATAAAGCGTTGATAGTAAGCTAGGTACGTGGAGAAGCGGCAGGCCATACTAGAATTAGGAAGCGCCGCTACTAAGGTTATCGTTGTATATAAACTTCAAGCCCTCGATGTGCAGTGAGTTCTGGTTCACTTTCGGCTACACTTCAGGTCCTACATCTACTCCACTGCAGCAGTCGCTATCAAACTTTGCTCATATTGGCCCTCCGCAATAGAGCCTTCAGATGCGCCTGATTCGAGATCAATTGGGTGCTCTTCGGTGCGAATGAGAAGAGGTCCCAATGGGGGTTCCTTATGCTCATTAGCCGTATATTCCGTGTCGCCATCTGGCGGCTGACAGTAGCTGGGACAGTGCCCAACCGCTTCCCAGGGCCGTTTCCTGAGTGAAGTGGACAATGTCATATCAATGACCCGAATCTCGGACATTCGTCTTGTCTTGGACGACCGAACTTCTTCGTTCAATGTTGTCACAGCATTTCCATATCGCATCTACCGACAGGACTTACTTCTATACTCTACAACAAGGGTCAATTCCTGCTCAAACCGCGCTTTAAAGGTTCTATGTGAGATCCAGACAGCCTCCTGTCCTCTTAGTCAGCTGAGTTTGATTGCAAAAGATAGCACGAGTAACGGAAGGAGTGGGGCTACATAATGGAAGCAAGAGTGGAGAGCAGACGTCGCAACGGTTCCAAGCGTAACTCAGGTGTCTTTGCACAGGAGCAGGGAGTCCAGTCTGTCCAGAGGAGGACGAGTAAGAAGTCATCTTCGAGAGACAGACAGGGTCAAATCTACTCAGACGATTTCAGTGAGCCCAATAATATAGGCACCCCCAAAATGCCATCGACAACTCGCAGCAGGACCCCTCTACCAATCTCCGCCTTCTCATCGTCGAGACCTGCATCACCACAGGTTCTATCTCGGCGTGGCACACCTGCACAAACCCGGGAAACGGCTCCTGAGGCTCGGTCGCATATAGCCAGTCATGCTAGAAATGGGAGCAGAGATTCTGGTTCGAGACCCAGGACAAGGACACTCGAAGAGCGCTTCAGGGAAAAGTCTCCTACGCCTTGGGATCTAAAGATGCGTCCGCGGGTTGGCTCGCTGCATACGCCGGCGCTTCAGGAGGATGACAATGACGGTACCTCGATCGGTTACCTCTCTATCATACCTTCTCCACCATCAGAGCCACAGCCACGGAAGCTTCGGCAAAAGGTTGCTATGCCGTCATCTCGTCCACTATCGCCCATCAGAAATCCAATCGCTATGAAGCCCGGCACCCCCTTAGCATCCTCTTCCACGGATGCCAGAAAGATCCTACAGTTGATGAAAACCACTTGCGGCAGGATGCATGGTATACTCTCTTTTCGAACATCAGCTACTGGAACATGGTCCTCAGGTTATTGTGCTATCAATGTAGCGTCAGGCAGCTTGATCTATCAGGTGAAGGGTAAGGTATCAGATAATAAAACTTTGATACCTGACCTCCGAGGTTGCCAGGTACGGACTTTATACGATGCTGAATCACGGTCAACTTTCCTTGATGTAGCTACCCGAAGGACTAGTAAGGGTATCCACCTACGCCCGCATGTACCTGAGACGTTTGATTCTTGGTTAGCTGCACTTCTATGCTGGCAGCCTATCCGTCCGAAAGGGGTCCAGAACAAGATGACGAAGCCGCAAGAGGCACACATTGCCGATCGAAAACTTGGAGATCGAAAACGTCTCTCAGGAAATTTCCCAATCAAGGACGCAGCTATCATCAAATTTGGCAAGATGTCGATGTGGGACAAGGATGCTCGGCTTGGATCTTCCCATGCATCTAGTAAACAGAGGATCTCGACGTACAAGCAATTGAAATCAATGTCGAAGTCATGGCGGAAGGTATCGTGTTCGCTACAGGAAAACGGTCATTTCAAACTAACCTCGGAATTCGATTCGGCTCCCATGGCAATCATACCATTATCTGCACTTTCGAGATGCGCTATCCAACGTCTGGATCCTTCGGTTTTAGATGACGAATACTCTCTAGCCATTTATCCACAATATGCATCGACCACTACTCCGCTACCTGCAATGCAGACCATCTATCTATCCTTAGAATCCCGGGTATTATTCGAGGTTTGGTTTGTTCTGTTGAGAGCTTTCACCGTGCCGGAGCTGTACGGGCCAGAATCAGTGCCCTCAGATGCAAATCCTGCCGAAGTAGACTCCGCTGGTGCTACTACTCACAGAATCCCCAGTACCGACATGTTCCGTGTCGAAAGGCTACTCTCCTTGCGTATCATAGAAGCCAAGCTACATTCGGGACGTGCCAATACATCGCACAGCTCTTCGTCAGGCTCTGGTTTTCGAACGGCAAGCACGAAGGACATGGTTTCAGGGACATTCTATGCGGAAGTGCAGCTGGATTCTGAAGTCAGAGGAAAGACGGCACTAAAATCTGATACGAGCAACCCGTTTTGGCGAGAGGATTTTGAGTTCTGTGACCTTCCTCCAGTCTTGTCTAGTGCTTCTATTGAGCTGAAGACCCGGAATGCAGGTCAGAAAGACTGGACCCTAGCACGTGCGCCCTTGGACCTCGAGCAGGGCAACATCAATCCGGGATCCATCGATGGCGATGTTGAGGTATCACCATTGGACATGTCCTACGGTAAAGTCGATGTTCGAATCGATGAGATCGAGAGAGCGACGGACATGGAGAAGTGGTGGCCTATTCTTGATGAGCATGAAGAAGTAGTTGGTGAAATACTTATGAAAATTCGAATAGAAGAGCTGGTGGTGCTTATGAGTCGTGACTATGCTCCAATATTGGAGCTTCTACACTGTTTCCACAATGGCTTGACCAATCAAATCGCTCATATGGCACATGTTGAACTGAAACGAATCTCGGAGATTTTGCTAAACATCTTCCAGGTTTCGTCCGAAGCCAGCAATTGGCTGATGGTGCTAGCTGAGGATGAGATCGACAACATTCATAAAGAGCCTCCTTTATCTAAAGGTCGATACGGACGAAACCGAATAGCATCAAATGATTCTTTCGAATCCAGCGTCGAGCGCGAGGTGCTCCTTCGAGATTTGGGCAAAAACGCAACCGTAGAAGCGAATCTGCTCTTTCGGGGCAATTCTCTTCTTACCAAAGCTCTTGATCTACATATGCGGCGACTGGGGAAGGAATACCTAGAGGACACACTAGCTGAGAAGATGAGAGACATCGATGAGAGCGATCCTGAATGCGAAGTCGACCCCAATAGAGTAAGGAACCCCGAAGACCTACAACGCAATTGGAGAAACCTCATCATTTTGACGGAAAACGTGTGGGAATCCATAGCGACATCGGCGAATCGGTGTCCTCCTGAATTGCGTCATATCATGAGACATATCCGTGCTTGTGCTGAGACCCGTTATGGAGACTTCCTTCGTACTATCAAATACAGTAGCGTATCCGGTTTCCTGTTCCTTCGCTTCTTCTGTCCGGCAGTGTTGAATCCAAAGCTATTCGGCTTGCTCAAAGGTCTGTCTTCAAGGGCTGAATCATTGCCTGCGTCCATTATCCACTAACATTGCTTCAGACCACCCTCGAGCTCGCGCACAACGTACCCTCACTTTGATCACCAAAGCCTTGCAAACACTGGCAAACATGACTACCTTCGGCAACAAAGAGCCATGGATGGAGCCGATGAATATGTTTCTGACATGTCATCGCTCAGATTTTAAAGACTACGTCGATGAGATCTGCTCGATCAGCTCGGAGCGCAGGACTTCGACCATTCCACCTTCGTACGCAACACCAATAACGATATTGGGTCGTCTACCGGGTACCAGCCGTGAGGGTTTTCCAAGCCTCCCGTACTTGATCGATCAAGCAAGGGAGTGTGCCGGGTTGATAGACATCTGGCTCGATGCTCGGAAGGAAATTGACCCCAGCAATCCGATGAGTGATGAAATGCGGAAGTTTGACGAGCTTTCGGAACAGTCTCGTGCAAAGTCGAAACAGTGTCTTGTGCGCGCCGAGCAAGCGGAACGGCCTAGTGGAAATCTGGAGCCGAAATGGGAGGAGATGGTGGAGCAATTGGAACGCAAAGCACGCTTTAGGACGATGAACGCAACGTGGTCGTCCCCAACACCGCCGGTGGAGGACGCACGCACCGAAAACAGTAGCACTTCAAGCCTAGCGGACAGCTACTTTCACGTGAACGCACCGAACCGAACCTCCCCTGGAGTCTCAAGGCTATTCATCGCCCCATCTCCCAATTCATCCAAATCTCTAGAAAATTCCGATCCTGTAAATGAGGATTCAGAACCGGAAACGGAAACCCCACCCGGTTCGTCCTCCGGTGTTTGGGACCCCGGAGTCCGGCCGTCTGAAAACCCACCCACCACACCTTCAGACGTCGACGACGAGGGTTCAGCTATACCGCATGATCCAAAAGCAATCGGATCGAGCATCTACAGCCTAACACCAACCTCCAAGCGCACCAGCACCAGCACAAACAGTACCATCCTGCCTAAGCCCATACCGTTGATCACCCCACCTTACAACAAGCGGCAGGCAGGTCCACAAAGTACATACAGCCTCCGTCGCTCCTCCGACCGCGCCGATATCTCCTCCATCGCTCCTAGAGGACCGGGCAGTCGAGACGGTCCACACAAGGGCAGAGAAGGGCGGAGGAGTCGTGAAGGGCCGCCGTCGACACCTCATCAGCCGGTCAGGAGTATGTATCGCCTCAAGACGGACACGGGTACGAGCAGTCAGCATGCCATTGAGCCGGTGACGACGCCGAGAAGTCCGGGGAGCAGAGACGGTCACGGGTCGAAGTTTCATTTGGCCGATTTTGGGGGGTTTTTTGGGAAGAGGGCGAGGGAGAGGGAGAGGGAGAGGGAGAGGGAGGAGGATAGGCGATAGAGGGGTAATTAGCTGATGGGAACGTTGATGATGTTGTTACGACGATATGAGGTCTGATCTTTCAATAACGAGCGGGTCATGGTTTGGGGGATGGCATTTCGGGGGCGTTTATATATGAGTGTGGGTGGGATTTAGCATTGCGTTGTTAGTTTATGAGTGAAGGAAGACACCGCATTTGACGCATCGCCAGCAATACTCATCGTCTACGGGCGCAGAAAAGATAAACTCATAACCTCGTCTGTTTGATCTGCGTCGTCATGCATCTATCATGAATATAAAAATTTCTCACACCTTGATCTCCTCAGCCACATAATGCCAATACGCCCCCAACAACTTCGTCCCCTCGATATAATTCCTCCGATCCAATTTCTCGTTGATGCTATGTGCCGCATCCGTCGAACTCCCCATCGGCAGGAGTAAGACATTCTTCCCCGTCGCCTTTTCAAACGTCAGCGTCACGGGGATACTGCCCCCTTCCCTCGTCAAGTCGGGTTTCAGGCCAAACACCCTCTCCACCGCCCGTCCCGCCGCGGTGTAGTTCCAGTGGCGGGGCGACGCCACCCACCAGTTCCCCGCATGGATGAGTTCCACCTTGAGCGTGTTTTTGGATTTCAGTTTTGCGAATTCGGCGTTTACGTATTTGAAGACGAGCTGGTCGACTTTTGCGCTGTCCATGTCGGGCACGGTGCGGATTGAGAATTTGCCGACGACTTTTGCGGGGATGACGGTTTTGGCGCCGGGTTGGGAGAAGGCGCCTTCGATGCCGTGGATGCTGAGGGAGGGGTAGCGCCAGCGGGCCATGAGGGTGTTTTCTTTGTCGGTGTAGATGCCTGTTGTGCTGCCGAGGGATTCGTGGAGGTTGGCGATGGAGTAGCTTATATCCCCGTACAGTGATTTCTCTTCGTCGGTTAATGGAGCGACCATTTCGTTGATGCCGGGTATCTGGATCTTTCCGTCCGTGTCGACGAGCGTTCCTAATACCCTTACGAGATCTGTCATGGGCTCCTGTGCGGAACCACCAAAGATACCGCTGTGAAGGTCTTGACCTGGCCCGTTGATGCTGACACTGTAGTAATTGCAGCCTCGTAGACCGTAAGTGAGACAGGGTTTCTCGGTGCCTAGCCAGTAATTGTCGCTGATGCAGCAGGCATCCGCTTTCTCAAAGAAGCCTCCTGGCTTGGCTTCTTTTTCTATAAATTCGTCTAGCCCTTCCGAGCCATATTCTTCCATTCCCTCGAAGCACATCAGCAGATTGACCGGTATTTCCATGCCCGCTTCTTTATGCGCTTGTATCGCGTTCAGCCAGCCAAGGACGGGACCTTTGTCGTCAGTTGAGCCTCGGCCATACATCCGGCCCTTATCGTCGACTGTCAACTTGAAAGGGTCTGAAGCCCAGCCATCTTCTATACCAGCAGGTTGTACATCATAGTGTCCGTATAGGAGGATGGTACGTTTCTTCGGATCGGAACCGTACCGAGCGACTATCACTGGCGGAAGATGAAGGTTCTTTTTGCCAGGTTGTAAGCCAAGAGGTCGGGACTCGACATGTGCTCCGAGTGCTGTGAGTTCGGACACGAGAAATTCGGACATCTGTGGTAGAGAGGTGTCAGCCGCAGATCGCGTGAGCAATCTGAGAGCAAGTGCGACGAGCTGACTTTGACGACATCGGGGCGGCGTTCTTCATCCGCCGAGATTGAGGGAATAGCGACGGCTTTGCGGAGACCTGTAGCGCTGTCAGTCATGCAAGTACCGATACAGCGATGAGTAAAAAAGTAGAAGAGGACTGACGTTCGATGAAGGACTCCGAGAGCTTATCAACCCTGGCAAAGTGCTCTCAGTATTACGAACTGACAGACGAGAACTGAGTACCTTCGTAAAAAGGTGAAACGGCTTACTGCTTGAAGTATCCATCCAGTTGGGGCGCCATGGTTGTAGACGTTGCGAAACAGCGCCTTTGTGATACGATCTTGTGACAATCGATAGGACACTTTCGTGTGCTAAAGAGCTTGTGCTGATTGTGGAGTAGTGATCTTACGAGCCGTAGTGTGACCGACAATACTAAAGGCGAAGGAGTGAATGCATGCGGTGTCATCAGATGAATGATGCCTTATTGGATTTCGACACATGGAAGGCGTTCAACATGGTCATGGCTTCTCCGGGTGCCGGCCTCTAGGCATGTTTCAGCTTCTAGGCCCATGGGGGGCGCTGTTTCAGCCTTCTCATGGTTAGAGGACCCCGCAACCCGCCCCAAGCTCCACATTATGCATGGGGTTTTCCTGGAGAAATTGGGCACTTGTAACAAGTAGGATACCTACAGGAAAGCCCAGGACCATAACAGAAACGGTCACAACTTACCCTCTACCCAAACACAAAGACCAATTCTTGGATCTGATGTGTCACAGCTCCCAGCTTCAATTAACTCATGAGTGCTCGCCCTACACGTCATGGTAATATCGTACATTGTGCCGCCTAGGTGCAGAATATACCATAGTGTAAAGTCCTAAACATCGTGCATGGAAAAGGTATCGATCCAAAAGTAGCATCAATGAGAATCTTAGGTACAAGCCGAGGGAGAGCATAGACAGGGAATCTGTAATTCCAGAGCAACAATACTTCAGCTCCCCCACGGCCAAGTGCCATGATTCGAAAATCAGCCATACCTGATAGGATCTGATTCTGGACCACAATCAACTCCACTCAGGTCTATTCCTCAAAGGTGTTCCAGCTCAAAAAGCTCGTCCTCCTATAAACCATATAACGTCACCTACATCCTCCCCTCCCTTTCCATCCCATCTCAATTCCCCCAAACTACCACTTCAACCAAAGCCCACCCCCCATCCCATCCCTCAGCGCCTCCTCTTCCCCCATCCCATCCCTCGTCTAACACTCCACCATCGCCTCATCACCAACCAGCCCATACCTCACCAACCCACCAAAATAGCAACAACCCCAAAGCCGTCAAAACCCAGCCAAACAAAAAAAACAGTAACAAATACAACTCAGCCTTACCGCTCTTCACAGATACTGCAAACAGAAAAAGGTCGTTCTAATAACTTAATCTTCATCATCCTATGCATGAGTGCTTGCAAGAGTAGAAAGTATAGAATAGCATCGTATGTGTCCATAATCCGTAGATAGAAGCATATTCCCCGCTTAAGCAAGGCTCTCCTCACAATGATCCATCCGTGAAGAAACGTCCGTGTACACGAGCTCCTATGGGTCTCTTTTCCGGCTGTATTCTAGATAGCGTTTCGCGGGTGCCAGATGGGAAGCAGACAAGCTGAAATTGAAGGTGATGTGGGCTGGTAACGTTGTCCCAAGTGCCTCGAGGAGACCTTAGTTTTTCAGCAAGTGGACTGGAGAAGCTGTGTCATACGAAGCTCATATACCTTTGACTCCGTGGAAAGCTACCAAGGTTAAGAAATGGCCAAGATACGGACGAGGATTAGAACGAATGCTGGTCAACCAGATCATACAGCTTAGGAATCAACGTGAAAATATAAGGGGATCCCTCAATGAATATAATTGCATCTATTCAATATATGATGCCAATTGCGAAACTTGCCGAAATCCGACCACATGGCTAAATCCCCACTTGGATATGTCCGAAAAACGTCAAGTCATAACCTCAAATATTTTCCACCGGAACAAGAAGCCTCCCATGGCTATCCTAGCCAGATCCCTTGCACCGTGCAACTGCATTAATACCTGTGAACGAATCGGGTGGAAGGCAGGAGAATACGGAATTAGGGAATCATAGAATCACGGAGTCCGAGCAGCGTTGGCATCAGAAAATGGCCCCTCAGATGTAGTCTCTCGCAGCTCCCTTTTCCAGGCACCAAGCATAGACACCGACCCGACACTGCCCAAGCCTCCATGTCTTGGCTCCCGACTCGCCCGTCTCGTAGCTTCCTCGATGATTTGGTTGAGACTGCCTGACCGCTTATGTTTCTTCTTCTGATCCTTGCTAATCTGTCGTCCTTGGCTATCTGATGAAGCCGAAGCCGAAGACGAAGACAGCATACCCCGGGAATCGCGAAGATCTGGCGCTGACGATGGTGACCTGAACGGGGAGTCCTTCGTTCTTGATGATAGGGACGCGGTCTTGGCAAATTGAGGTAGCCTGTCGTGACCCATTAGGCTTTGATCTGCTGGAGAGTCTTCGTCGCTGCTCGAGGTGTCGTCGAATGTCGACGATTCAGGATGATGTCGGCTAGATGCTTCAGATATATGTCGTTCTGGTATCGCTAGTGACCTTTGCGTCTTTTCGCTGCTGACAGAAGTTGAACCCGCGGCAAGTGGAGAACTGGTAGTAAGGTTGTCTTTCGACTGAGCCTTTCTGACAGTGACAGCCTTGGGAACCCCTAGTCTAGCCACTATTGGGCTGGTAATATTTGTCTGAATGAAGTCCCCTTGCGGGATTTGGCGCTGGCGGTCCGTTGCTGCAGGAGTGATTGGAGTTTTAGATCGGAACGAGCCGGCAGGACTGTTCTTGCCATTTGACCTGACAGCAACAGGGTTCGCTTTGCCACGTATGGCCGTTTGCGCTGGTACGGTATTGACCACGGCACTGTCTCGATAGGCTGTAGACGGCACGCTCCCTCTTGCCATGGTGGGAGTCATGCTGGATCTAGCGTACATGGTCCTGTCTACAGTGTAGTCCGAGTAAGTAGAGTCACGAAGGTCGCTGGGCATGAAAAAGTGTTGATCCTGCCCGGGTAATGGTGTAGTTGCCATCGAGATTGCGGGTGACATGGCTGGTATGGGCGGGACGGGCGGGATGAGGTCTGGTGTGGATTCAATAGAACGGTTGGTCACGCCAGGAATGTAGGCGATCTGTATGATATTTGACGCACGAGTCTGGATGGTGGAGGCGATGGATCGGAATGAGTGCGTTGAAGCACGGGCGTCTCGTTGCGATATGAAATCATCCCCACTCTTCTCAGTGGTTCCAGTCTCCTCGGGCCAGTCGTTCTCGCCAAAATCTTGCCTTCTCTTCTTGATGCAAAATCTGTAGACTAAGTAAGTCATCAAACATACCACAGCAATGCCTCCAATGACACCTCCTGCTATTGCACCAGCGTTTGGACCTTCACCGCCTCCCGACGGGGGACTCGATGTGGGTTGGGCCCCAATTTTCATACACTGAGTGACCGCACAAGTATTGCAACCACCACCAGTAAGGGAGCAGACTTCATCGCTAGCACATGATGGACACGGGGGAGGAGTCGGCGCGCAAGTGACACATCTCCGAAAAAGTGTACCGGCACTAAAGTCAACTTCTAGATTGCCCATCAGTATAAGTGCTACACATATACCATCAAGACTCACCATAACGACGAAGACCTCCAAGATCCATCTTGAGCTTGGTCGCCAACCGTTGCTATCCAAGGTTGACTGGAAGGCCAGGGAAGCTAATTGAAGGGGTCGTTGCGTATGACAGTTGGGCGGTGCTCGTGGGACTATAACACGTATATGGGATAGAATGAGTGTGTCTCAAAATGAGTGTAAGGCCCACGAGGGGTTGTTGTAGCGGTTTTCCGTTCGTTGAGCGACAAGGAGGTCGTTGAAGGATACAGACAGCAACCAATGCTTTCCGGTTTGATCAATATAACCACGATGTCGACAGGAGTATATTCAACAATTATGAGTTGTCTCTGCACTGCATCACCAATGGCCCTTGGGAGCGGAACAGGTTGTGAGATGACAGAGGTCTTGTTAAATGATGGTGCGGCGTAGAAGTTCACAGGTCGCAAGAGGCCCCTTTCAAGCAGACGCCTGTTTAGACAGGTATTGCGGAGCGTTCACCTTGACATATTGTGAGGTCGTCGAAGTAGAGGCCTGTGTTCCGAGAATGAAGCTGATGATAGATAGTCGTTGAGGAGCAGAAGAGCGTGTTGATGCAGAGGTTGGTAGAGCCAAATTGCAACAATGAGTGAAAGGCTGAATTGAAAGTTCTTAGGGCGGGAAGAACAACGGCTGTGGAATCTGATTGGCTTCTGGTTGGTTCTAAGCTAAGAAGGGTCCGATTTGCGCTACCGAGCAACTGCTTAAAATTGAGAGCAACAAAGCGAGCGCGGCACGGGTGAAAAGGTTGTGTGAGCTGAAATTGAAATTGAATTGAAGCTAAGTAAAGTAAAGTAAGATTGTGCTGATCCTGCATCATTGCATTGAGCATTCCGTACGCCGTACACCTTAAGCATCCATTGGCGTGCCAAGTGTCGTCCCGCATCGTCCGACTTCTCTGATTCGTGCCTATTCACCGCGCAACAGTCATGCATATATCCGCTCCATAGCGGAACACATAGAACATCTACTACGTATATGTCCGCACGAGGCGTTCAGAGGGCCCCGATCCGTGGCATGACGCTCGATGGTCTGATCATGTCCTTAAAGTCAGCTCCTTCCGCACGAGAAATATCAAGTAGAACTGTAAAGTCTGGAGAAGTGGAGCAAAAGGCTGGCTGCCGAACACGATGTATTTCAAGCTAGCATGCTCTGTCTCTATCCGCTCCTCTACGAATATCAGGGACAACGTGGTTCCCACATTAGTTATTCAAGTCCTTGTCTCAGGGGAAATATCTCCGGTACTTGCTTATTCAATCACCATGCTCAAGGCGCATTGCATAAGGATCATGAACATGGGCATCATGACGTGACCCAGATTCGTCGGTGTTCTGACGATAGTAGATAGTGCTTCAGTAGCTACACCATCTGTTTGCCCGTGGGGTATGATCGGACAGCAAATGATGTTTGACCAAGATCCCTAATAATAGTAACCAGCAGGACGGAAACCCCTTCAACACTCTATAGGGAGAGATGGCAAGTCACTAGAATACTGCATTGTTTTCGTTGGCATTGCAACACTGACAGTTGTTGACATAAATCTCCAACTCTGCTACACATCCGTTGGACGCTTGAGCCTGTGCCCTTGATAGCGCGCTCTGGTGATTAGAGATAATGGTCATCAAATGTAGCTCATAGTTCTATTTTATATTCTTGTACCGACCGCTTTGGCATAGGTTGGTATTTGGAAAGGGCTGTCTGACCCTCTCAATGGCCGAAAATACGATCTATACCTTAAGGTACTCAGCCTGCTGCGGTGGAAGGAGTTTGTACAGCTTTTCTATTTTTAGAATACAGAAACGGCCAAACGGATTAGGTGACCGCCACAGCTGCAATCAGCACAAAGAAATACTATGAAGGCACCACCGCATCCGGACCACCTCACAGAGATATCACTACGCTTGGAAGACATAATCAGTCATTCTCTCACATTTCATGGCAGCGTGAAGTCATTTCTGCAACATCTATTTCGACCTGTCTTTCCTATGTGTCGTCTACATCGCTTGTGATTGGTTGACCAAGCCACAGCTGAAAAACAGACCCTGCTCAGCGAAAGAGCCCTATGGTATCCCCTGAGGCCGACCGTTTCACTTCTCTGCAAACCTCTTTTCAAACAACATCGTGCTCGCTCCCTATAAACAGAGCAAACACCTACGTAACTCTACCTATATTTATCCGGCTGACTACACCCTCTTGCCCCGGCGGCACTGCTCGACGTTTAGATCTCTGTTTATTTTCGTTGACGACGCACAATTGCTGTCCGATATCCTCATGATCTCTGTCTACATCGTGATATCTGCTTCGTCCAAATCGAATGGCTTACCAAGGCTCTCCTGGAGCTGGTGGTTATGAGGAAGACCACCGGCTGCACAACCTACCACCAGGCAGTGTAAGCCCTACCAGATCTTCAATTCCGCATACGCAAATTTGACTGTGCGATCTAGCAATATCACCTTCCTCCGCACGATGGCTCTGAAGATGAAGACGAGAGGGGCCTCCTGGAGCATGGTCATGGTCATGGTCCTTTTGCCGGGCCATTCGACGAGCCCCACTCCCGTACTGCCACGCCCCCAGTCAGACCTGCATCGAATTACAGCTTGACAGAATCATATGTTGGACACGGCAAGCCATCGGATCCATCTCACGATGGCTATTCAGGAGATGGGTACAGTTCAAATGTCGATAATCCTGCAGCAGCGTTTGGGGTTCCGGGGCGAGCACCTTCTCCCTACGAAAGAAGTGAAAGCAGCTCCACAGAAGCGTGGAAGCAGAGACAGGCTCCTGGCGCGACTAACCTAAGGCGCTATGCAACGCGGAAGGTGAAGCTCGTTCAGGGGTCGGTCCTCAGTGTGGACTACCCTGTGCCTAGCGCTATCCAGAACGCTGTGCAAGCAAAATACAGGAATGATTTGGAAGGTGGCAGTGAGGAGTTCACCCATCTGAGATGTACGCATTACTCGATTTCGGGGAGTCAATGCTGCGAAGCTGACACTACATAGATACTGCGGCCACATGTGACCCAAACGAATTCACCTTGAAGAATGGCTATAATCTCCGGCCGGCAATGTACAATCGACACACAGAGCTTCTCATTGCAATCACGTATTACAACGAAGACAAAGTGCTTACCGCACGTACCTTACACGGTGTCATGCAGAATATCCGAGATATTGTGAACATCAAGAAGACTGAGTTTTGGAACAAAGGCGGGCCCGCATGGCAGAAAATCGTGGTCTGCCTCGTTTTCGATGGGATCGATCCTTGCGATAAAGATACCTTGGACGTTTTAGCTACTATTGGCATCTACCAAGACGGTGTGATGAAGAAAAGTGTCGATGACAAGGAAACCGTCGCTCATATTGTAGGTTACCCTGGTCGGAACGAAATGGAAAATTCTAACAGGATGCTAGTTTGAGTATACCACGCAGCTTTCGGTGACCGCCAATCAGAAATTGATCCAGCCCCAGGACGACGGTCCCAGCACACTTCCTCCCGTGCAAATGATATTCTGCCTAAAACAGAAGAACAGCAAGAAGATCAATTCCCATCGATGGCTATTCAATGCTTTTGGCCGCATCCTAAATCCCGAAGTCTGCATTTTGCTTGACGCTGGCACCAGGCCTGGCCCCAAATCACTTCTTGCTCTTTGGGAAGCATTCTATAACGACAAAGATCTTGGCGGTGCTTGCGGAGAGATCCATGCCATGTTGGGTAAGGGATGGAGAAATCTACTTAATCCTCTGGTTGCAGCTCAAAACTTTGAGTACAAGATCAGCAATATTCTGGATAAGCCTCTGGAAAGCTCTTTTGGATATGTCAGCGTTCTTCCCGGTGCCTTTTCTGCGTACCGATTCCGTGCAATCATGGGGCGGCCCCTCTCACAGTATTTCCATGGCGACCACACGGCAAGTAAGATGAACGCTGGTAAAGGTATCGAGAACATGAACATTTTCAAGAAAAACATGTTTTTGGCCGAGGATCGAATTTTGTGCTTTGAACTGGTCGCAAAAGCTGGGTCGAAATGGCATCTGACTTATGTAAAAGCTTCGAAAGGCGAGACCGATGTCCCTACCGGCGCGCCCGAATTCATCGGGCAGCGACGAAGATGGCTGAACGGTTCATTTGCAGCCAGTATCTACTCGCTGATGCATTTTGGAAGGATGTACAAAAGCAGCCATAACATAGTGCGCATGTTCTTCTTTCATATTCAGCTGCTCTACAACATGTTCTCGGTTTTCATGGCCTGGTTCTCGCTGGGTAAGTGACCCTTCAAGCATTGCAACCTATGCCAGCTGGCTAATTATCCGGTCTAGCCTCGTTTTGGCTTACGACTAGTGTTATCATGGACTTGGTTGGAACCCCCAATGAACCACATGGGAAACCATGGCCTTTCTCGGCTTCTGTCAACGCAGTCATCAACACCGTGCTCAAGTACATCTACCTAGCCTTTGTTCTCTTGCAATTCATCCTAGCCTTGGGTAATCGTCCGAAAGGGTAAGTCAAGTATTCGTATAGCGTGCTGAAACCCCAGCTAATCATTGTTCAGCTCAAAATGGTCATACATAACATCCTTCGTGGTGTTCGCATTTATTCAAGCTTACCTCGTGGTTCTGTCAGTCTTCCTGGTTGTCAACGCTTTCGTGAATCCTCCATCGCAGAAGATCGAGGTGAGCAAAGGCACAGATGCATTCTTCAAGACCTTCTTCTCCAAAAGCAGCTCTGGCATCATCTTCATTGCCATAGCAGCTACGGTGGGATTGTATTTCTTGGCCTCGTTCATGTACATGGATCCATGGCACATGTTCACTTCGTTTCCGCAATACACACTGGTAATGTCCTCCTACGTTAACATTCTCAATGTCTACGCCTTCAGCAACTGGCACGACGTGTCATGGGGAACTAAGGGATCCGATAAGGCCGATGTTCTACCTACCGCTCAGACCACTAAAACAGGAGACGGCAAAGCTGCGGTGATCGAAGAACCAGACAAGCCTCAAGCCGATATCGATAGCCAATTCGAGATAACGGTCAAACGGGCCTTAAAACCTTTCGTTCCGCCAGTGGAGGATGAGAAGAAGACACTGGAGGATTCGTACAAGAGCTTCAGAACCAAATTGGTCACCGCATGGATAATGTCAAATGCATTGCTCTCTGTTGTCATCACCAATTCCGATTTCAAACAATTTGGTCTAGATGTACGTCAATCTTTGGATCTAACCACCTTTACACTGCATATACTGATACGTTTCTATCCTTACAGGGTGGCTCAAGTAACAGGACACAAACCTTCTTCCATTTCTTGCTTTACGCCACGGCTGCCTTGGCTTTGATCCGTTTTATCGGATGTTGTTGGTTCTTAGGCAAGTCAGGCATGCTGTTCTGCTTTAACCGCAGATAAGTCCTGTCATTTGATCGTCAGCGAGCATTGCGGAAGGACCTAGCATTTTGTCAGATTTAGCCGTGCCTGCCTTTACCTGGATTGGGGGCGTTCCATGTGTAGAGCAGGCTTGCGTTGGATATACCTGACACTCCGAGTGTGGACAAACAACGGCATCAAATGCGTGCTTGATCCACTGCCATCCATGTAGAAAATTGTTAGACTTACCTAGAACAGCTATCGTGCTCATATGTTCTACCGAGCGAGCAATGACGAGCTACAGTGATGTGAACCGAAGGAAGTGAAGCGCTGCGACCTCAAAAGCGTAGTTCAGATGAGGTTCCGAGCCGAATCGCAAGACAAAATCGCGTACACCAACACGCCTGCTTCAACTTTATAATAAAGCCATCTCTAAAACGTCGCGCCTTTCTACACGGGATCCCAAATACCAAGGTTCACTTAGTGCTTCTGCCACCAATAACGCCTTCATTTGGCGGTTGCATAACCAGCCTAACTTTGAAACACACCCTTAAGACTCATATCTGCTGCTTGACAAATTCCCGCCCCGACCTCGATAGAATATCGTGCTACGACCAGCTCAATACCGTACGACGTGGCTTCACAGTCTTGACTGATCTCCACTGTCCTCTTGCTTCGTGGATAGAAACAAAATTCGAGGGATTTGCCAGGATGTTGAAGATATGGTCTATGGTCAGTTTGGCTCCGAAGCTCATGTGCCTGTGCAGATATACCGAATGCACTCATCATGGACAAGGTTAGGCTGACATTTGTCAACAGAAGCAGCAGCAACAAAAAGACGCCAACGCCGAAGGCGCTGGTCCTAAGAAGAAAAAGGTTACGGCCGCCCAGTTACGAGTACAAAAGGGCATGTCCCAAGCCCACCATCCCACGGCTACCACGAAGCCTAGCTAACCTTTCCTTACTGGCTAGACCTCGCAGAACTCGAAGGCACGCTTGGCAAAACTATGAAGACCTCATTTCCCAACCCCGACGACATCCTGAACTTTACGCTCACCATCGAGCCGGACGAGGGCATGTACAAGGGTGGATCTTTCCACTTCAACTTCGCTATCAATCAGAACTTCCCACATGACCCGCCGAAGGTGAAATGTACGCAGAAGATCTATCATCCTAATATCGATCTGGAGGGTAACGTATGCTTGAATATTTTAAGGGAGGATTGGAAGCCAGTGCTGAATCTGAATGCTGTTATTGTGGGGCTGCAGGTACGTACTGTGGACGGACGAGGACGGCATGACTCAACTATGCAGAGAATGGGTTCGCGTAGTGCGAAAAGAGTTAGGTGCTGATTATTATTACCCACAGTTCCTTTTCCTTGAGCCCAACGCTTCAGATCCTCTCAATAAAGAAGCAGCAGAAGATCTACGGTCAAACAGAGAAGGATTCAAGAGGAACGTCAGGACTTCTATGAGCGGAGGAGCGGTAAAGTCGCAGCAATATGAGAGAGTCATTGGCCGGTAGAAGCTCTTCACAACCTCTGCATGTTGGCGTTTCAGCATGAGGACACTGGTGTTCTGAGCGGCATGTGTATAGATGGATTGCGAGACCTTTACGGATGATGGCATGACAATGATACGATCTTTCATCTATAGGAACCAATTAAGCATGGCTTTTGTGTCGATAACCTCATGGCAGATATAAGCTTGATACACAATTGAATTAGGGCTTCTGCTTCTCCGGAATAGTTCCGCACATCGCATCAAGCAAATTATCACACTCTGGGATAGATGTCTAGATACTACAAAACAGAACCCAATAACCAATGTCAGCGTAATCAGAAACCCTCATGCTCAGATCCAGCCTACTCGCGGTGAATAGAGGCGACCAATCCCCGTAATGTCTCCAATGATTGAGCCATTTATCAAGCACATACCCGCATGGAAGAAGCTAGGTCTGAAGCTGAAATTTGCCAAGGAAGACGCGGATGACTTCGATGGAGGCCGTGATATAGTCAACGATGGTAAGAAAAGAAAAGCGTCGAATGGCGATGGCCAATTCTCTATTGAGGCTGCACCCACAAGCCGGCCTGCGAAAAAGCCCAAGAGTTCGAAAACGAAGGACAGTTCTACAACCTTATCGAACGGTCACTCTCTTGAGCAATTGAACACAGACTCCTCTCCTTCAGTTGCTGCTATAACTACGCCGTCTACAAAAAGCAAGTCTGTCACTTTCACGCCAGAAACCAAAACCCAGGATGGCGAGGGCGTCAAGCAGCTCTACAAGACTTGGCTGGACAGGCAAATAGCCCACGATCCCTCGTTCGATCCATCCACTGTCAGCCCAGCCCTCAGACTGTTCATGCCTACAGCCGCCGTCACAGAAGGAACCGCTGCGCATCATAAAACAAAGTCCACAGCACATTCAACCTCAGATGCAGATCCTCCGTCTCGGAAAACCAAGAAGAAAAAGGTCCAGAAGACAGCCAAACGCTCTCAAGCTTCACAGCCTACCACACCATCAATCGATCATCCAGCCCTCACCTACCTCCAAACCTATCACACCTCACCAAAGACCTGGAAATTCTCAAAGCCTCACCAGAATTACCTCCTGAAACACCTCTTCTCTCACACCCACATCCCAGCTCCCTACGACACCGCTCTTCTCAGCTACCTTCGCGGCCTCCAGGGTTCTGCCCGCTCCCGAGTACGACAGCAAGCCCTCGCCACAAGAGAAGAAGACGATAACTGGCTAGCCACCGAGCCCGCTGAAGAAGAAGAAATGGACCAAGAAAGCACCGCCGAATGCCTTGCAAGGCAGAAGCGAGATTATAAAGCCGCTGTGGCCCGCATCAAGAAACGACTGCGGGAAACAGAAGACGAGCGCGAGGACATGGAGTGGGAATTATTAGGGGACAAGGAAGAATGGGAGCAGCGCGTCCGTAAGAGGCGAAGGGCGGAAGTGGTACTTTGGGGCGTAGGAGAGGATGAGGAGGTTGTGGAGAAGGAGGTTGTTATTGCGGTGGCGCGACCTGCCATTTTGGGGAACAGCAGACCCGGTGCTGGAGCGCAGGCGGTGACTATCCAGTCGCGAGGGATGGGTGGGGTGCGGCAGATTTCCAACGGCGGTATCGCGGAGGGGAGCGCGGGGAAGAAAATCGTGTTTGGGGACGATGGAGGGAGGGAGGCTGAGGCTGCGAATGGCGTGCGGGAAAGGAATGGTGTCAATGGGGTCAACAAGATGGATGTCAGAGAGGGTGGTAATGCTGTGCAGCAGGCGAAGCGGAAACGGAAGCGGAAGAGGAGGACGGGGGTGCCGGATGATGACGAGAGCAGCAGTGAGAGCAGTAGCAGCAGTAGCAGTGACGAGAGTGAAAGGGAAAAGGGGCAAGCAGCGGAGGGAAAAGTCGACGAGCCCAGTGGAACAGAGACCTCCACTTCTGACTCGGACTCTGACTCTGACTCCGATACTGATACTGGTTCCGGAAATGAGCTCGAGGGAAATGTTAACTCGAATTGAGGAAGTCTTCGTGAAAGGAGCAGTATCGCCTGAAAAGAAGATCGATACATTCACTCGTCAACATGCATGAATATCGTACATCATGCCTCGCACAAGTGATCCTGCAGCACCACAACAGCGCCGAATGCCCAAGTAGCTCAACCCTACATGGCCGCGGAGGACGCTTCGTCCACGAAACCCAACTCCCTTTTACTTGCTAGCTTCTCGTGGATTCGTTCCCGCAACCTCCGTAGCCTTCCTCCCAGTTCCCTCCTTGCCCTTCCCTCTCTCCTTCTCTTCATCTGCCGAAACAGTCCTCGCCCCCTTAACCACTTCGCTCTGTCCCGGCGTCTTCTTGTCCGCAGCCTTATGATGTTCGCGCCTCCTCTTCTTCGGCGTGTACACATCATTGAAGTTCATCACCACGGCTAGAAACTTCATGTCCACATCCGGCTGCACCGCCAGATCGCCAAGCAAATTGTTGATACGTGTTTTGAAATCCGCGGCTAGATCTGTCAGTCGCTTGCGGAGGGCTGGAAGCATGGCGTCGTCTGCATTGAGGGATAGACCAGTGATCGGAAAGGGGAGATCAGTCCCTCCAGGAGCGGTAGATCGGTCATTGGAGGCGAAGGGGCTAGGGGAATGGGGATCTTCCTCGTCCTTTTCGGTCGAACCCCATTTCCCGCGATGTGCAGTGCGTGTTTCCTTCTTCGCCGACAGCTCCTGGCGGCGTGTAAACTCAGCGACGGAGAAGGAATAGAGGCCGTCGACGGCTTCCTTGTACGCCAGCATGATCTTGAGCAATTCGTGCAATTGTGCGGTGAAGACATCTTCTCGATGGCCGGTCGTACTATTTTGACGTGATGATCCTAGGAGACCTTTGTGTGTGATGGCTTTCAAGTATTTAGTGTGTGCTTCTATCAGATCATCGAGTGTGCAATCGGACTTGTGGATGGCGGCATGGAGCTGATCCCAGGAGGCCTCGATGACTTCGAAGAGTATATAGTACTGCAACTGGTTGACGAAATGAACCATTTCGGCTATACAGCAACGTGCTGTTTTCCAATCTCTGCTCATTGTCGCGTCTACGACTGCGAGAACACCGCGAGCGCCGGTCATGCAACGACGCCATGTGCTACTGAGAGCAAACTCGACACGTTTGACGCGCCAAAGGAGATTGAAGATCTTAAGGTATTGCCGATTGGCCCATGGCGTGATAATCACATCGACGGGAGCGTCGACTTTGTATTCGAGGGTAAAGACATCCCAGCCTGTGTCACCCTTTTCCATCTCTGTGAGTCGAGCATCGAGGCGGCGGAGAATGTCCGGAGAGTCAAATTGGGCGTTGGAGCCACGAATGGCATGTTCCAATTGAGCAGTAAGTGTGTGTCGGTATTGGCTACCCGCTGGTCTATCAAGGTTCGAGGACAGGGATTCCATGAGCAGAGCGATGAAGTCGCCCTGACCGAGGAGAAGGTATCTTTTCAAGGCGTTTAAATGTTCGAACAAGTTGAATTTCTTATCCATAAGGTAAATGAGACGGGCCATTGTAGCTTTATACGCTTTGTCAATCGACGTCTCCAAGGTAGCTGTATCCCCATAACGTAGTTCCCTTGACGCCTCCTTACAATAGGCCTCTACCCACGCGGAGTCGTCGCAGCTATAGCGAATGAAATTCAAGGACTTCCCAATCAAGAAGACTTTTCTTGCGAATTCCTCTGTAACAATGCTCGGTATCATAACCTCATCTAGTCGATATTTCTCTTCCCACACACTAGTAGCTGCAGTTCTTCGAGGTTCTTCAGCCTGGTCATGAGAGTCCTGCTCGGCGACGAAGAATTCATGATATGGATCAGAAAGTTCTCCGTCATAGATCCATTGCCGCAACATGTCGTAAAAAGGTCGTGTCACATGTGATAGCATACGCTCTGCAAAGGCACCGACGAAAGGGTCCCCGTGGGATGTCGAAAAAGTATAGATCATCGAAATCAACTGGCCACCCTTCCTACTTTTAGCCTCTTCGACCATCAAGCTCATCAGTCGTAGACCCATAGTGGCTTCGCTTGTCCAAATGACACATCTTTTAAGCGTAACGCCGACCTTGCTCATTTTTCCTGGCTCTTTATTACTATCTAAGGATGCAATCGCTCGCCGTATCTCGCCCTCCAATGTTGCAATCAGTCCTAGATATGAGCGTAATTCGCTGCCAATCGCAGACCGCAAGCTTTGGCCTATCAGACCTTCGTCTCTAGACTGCACGAATTCCGATAGACTACGGTATAAAAGTGATGGCTCTGCCAATGTATGAAGTAATGATATGAGGGGCAGTGGTAGATTGCGCGGTAGATCAAGAGTTGTAGGCGAAGAGAATGGTAGATTGGTTGATGACAGGCCTTGGAGAGTGAATGGGAGGTCACGTAGAAGTGTTGCTTCCGAAGGGGCTTTCGAGTATGTTTCAGACACTTCCATATTGTTTTCTTGAGCTGAATCGGGCTGCTTTCTGTCTCTCGTCCTATTCTTCCTTTCAATCAGGGCGCTGTCATTGTACCCAACTTTCGGCTGGCTTTCACGCAACGGTAGCCTTGGAAGCCCTGCTGAAGCGAATGCGTCCTTGAACACCTGATCATCGTGTTGACTATCTGCCTGCCCTGCGGATCTTTTATTTTGACTTTCTGGCCGTCGAACTTCATCTGATAGAGGCTCGTCCCCGTCGGCGTTGGAGTCAGCTAGCTGGTGGAGGAGGTATAGAATAGACCACTTCTGCGAGAGCACAGGCTGAGTGAGGAGGCGAGTATACAGATTCGAAAACTGTATAGCTTTATCAGGCGAGTCATTGTCCCGCAACACTGGGCTACATCAGCCGGGTCGTGTCGACGAGGGATATCAGAGGGGTGAGGTACACTTCTTCTTGATCAGGTCGGCAGCGTGATTGACATCAGATACTACAGGTGGGCCGCCGTGGCTATTGAACACCGTCAGCAGGCATTCAGTAAGCAACGCAGTATAGCGGACCCTTCAATGATGCTCCGAGCCAAGTCCAAGGCATCCTCGTGCCTCTCATCCGCTGTAATTGCATCTTCTCCATGCTGTATGGGAATTAAAGTATCGACGAGAGACGAAAGCGCGTCATCAAGGCGCTGGGCTTTCTCATCGCCCATCTGCGCACTGTTTGATGTCAATTCGGCCTTTACTCGCCAATGCGCAAACGTCAACGAACGTTGCAGATACAGATCAGTCGACCAATGATAGTTCCACGGAATATTGTCAGGTACCGAAGGTAAACATAAGGATGACCTAACTACTTCCGGCACTAGTGTCTACTCGTACCGGCTCTAACGGCTAGTCAGCCGTTCCGACTTATCTGAGGTAGGATTAGGGTGTCTCGCCTAGGTTCCGCGAACGAATAACACACCTATCAATACAAGGTAATCTTCAAAATGATGTTAGCCTCTGTGCTTCTCAGTCAACTCCTTGACTATCTCTTGCACTTCTACTATGCATTCACTATGGGAGCAGCCATTCCTTGTCCGTTAGGAGCATTCAGCATGATTACTACCCATGTCATTTCTATTGGCCCGTTCCCTATGCCATCCTTCTGGATCTATTGCTACTGCTTGTGTCTTTCGCGGTTAGTACGCTACACTTGGCCTGAGGCCGAGCTTCAGCTAGAACATACTTATGATCACGGCACCAATAAGATTTTCTGCTTGTTAGACTTATTACTGCAGTCTAGATTGCTCCAAACGGTCTTGCAAAGGTGGGTACAGATGATAATGATAAGCATCGCTCAAAGCTTTGGAGATGCGCATTCTGGACCGTGGAGACGAAGTGAAGAAACAGAACTTAGAACTGTTACACAGGTTTTGTATTTTCCTTGCACAACAAGGCGAGTCTTCTAAACGTGAGAGCAGATCGATTGAGATAAACTTATCTTTCCGGGATACCAGAATCGAACAGGCAATGCCTTTCACAGTCAGCCTTGTGCGAATGTGAGATACTGATCAATAAACTCTTCGGCATCTTGTTGGTCTATGGATAGGTTTCCAGTAATGGATTCCTGAAACGGACATGCGCTCAGTGGTGTATAATGCGTTTACGGACATATCATAATAGGTCATTCATACGAGCCAAGTTCGTCACAGATCCCAAAAAAACTTATGCTGGCGGCTCATATGGTTTAACCAGCATCTCGCTAAAGCTGTAATGTAAACAGTGGTTAGCTTTTGGTCTTTAACTCAAGTCGAGTTGACTCACCTCTCTAATTTCTCCTTGCCTCTGACCTCCTCGACTAACAAAGGCATCTTCACAACATTGAATTCATCGTACAGCTCCTCAATCTGTTCTAGGTACTTCTTTTGCATCTTTCTCCTTGAATTGCACTGCTCGCAGTCATTGCTCTTCTTCGGAAATAGTAATTGATTAACCACAATAGCATGGGTGTCGATTTGATATGACGCTAGCTCTTGAATCATTCTTTCCGTTTCATATAATGACAAAAATTCCGGAATCATTACGCAAACAAAGGTCGTCATGTCTGGATTTTTGAACTGTGTGTTGACCTCGGCGATGGTTTCACGGAGGGTTTCCATCTTCGCTATGATCTCGTCAAGATTCTGGCCGCCTGGGAGGCCACCGCGTGCGCCGATGACTGAATTGAGCATGGGTCCAAATTGAGTTGAGAGTGCGGAGATCTTCGCAAGTGCTTTCTCCATGACTGTTGGAAATTGCAGGAATCGTAGCGTATGACCTGTAGGTGCGGTATCGAAGATGATGGTCTCGTATGATAGCGATTTGACCTGTTTAAGTACCTCTGCAAATGACATGGCTTCGTCTACTCCAGGTATCTAGTTCCAGAGTCAGCTACAGGTTCCATCAGCCCTCAGCATACCGAGCGCAGCACTTACACTAAATGCCAAATCCTGCATCATGCCTCCCATCCCACCGGTTTGAGCCATGATCTCTTCCGCTCCTTCACCACCCTCCTTTAACAAGTCTTGTATACTTCCATTGGGATCGATTTCCATGGCACTCAGATTTGTGAAACCCTCAATCAGTCTCGCCTCTTTACCAAATTTCTGGTTGAAGGCATCACTGAGGTTGTGTGCGGGGTCTGTAGAGATGAGAAGGACTGATTTGCGGACACGAGCAAGCTGGATCGCGAGAGAACAGGATGTCGTAGTTTTTCCAACACCACCCTTTCCACCAACGAATACCCAGCGAAGAGTTTTTTGATTGATTATGCTTTCCAGAGTTGGGGCAAGGTCATCAGAATCAGCGTCGATTGTTGCAGACATGGTGGTCGAAATTGGTCGTGGGTCGTGGGACTCGGGTGGTCAAGATACACAGAGTTACGCGACGATTCTATATGCGATGTGTGTGAAGCGGATGCTCAAGTCACGATAAAGAGTCTTGCCTGGGGTGTATGTTCAAAAGCTGGCATGTGTGACGTACCAGATAGGCACATAGGTTTTGATGTGACCCTAAGGGACGGGCCCTAGACGATACGCTATCGCAACCTGGGCCTTCAAGTCCGACCCCTAGCAACCCTTCCCCTCGTTCGGCCCGCACTAGAGCTATGAACTGTGCCTCAAGAACCAGGATAGCTTCGTCTCCAAGGCGAAGATGTCTTCTTCATAAGTTACCCGTACAACCTCGATCCTGAGCTACATCAGGACTATCGTCCTTCCCTCAACTCAAAATGGAAGACGCTGGATTAAGTCTAGCAAACCGCTCTTCAATCCCTTCAAATGCACCAGCAGCTCCACCCAGAGACCCAATCACCTGCCACGTCCTCGATCTTGTCACAGGCCGTCCAGCTTCATCTCTCGCAGTTTCTCTCACTCTTCTTCGTCCCTACGGACCCTCCGCGCCATTCAAAGCCCTCACCAATACTGATGGCAGAATCATGAAATGGCACGGTCAGGATGGCCCTTCCTTGCAAGAGGTCCTGAAGAATCTTTCGGAGCATCCAGACGACAAAATGGTTTGGGCGTTGAACTTTGAGACTGGCGAATATTACGGAGAGGGAAACACCTTCTTCCCAGAAGTAGAGATTCGGTTCTTCGTGGCACCGAAGGAAGAGCACTACCATGTCCCACTACTGCTAGGACCATGGAGCTATACAACATATAGAGGGACCTGATGGTTCGGGGAAACAAATTGTCGAAGTCGACTTGAAGCAGATCATGTGACCCTAAGGCCACATTAGAAAGAGTGGGATCTTAATCCTTTATACATCCAATTTCTGGCATACTTTCGCAATTTTTCCCATCTGCATCCTTCGTGCATGTTTACCTCTGCGGTCGTCGTTTCGGATGAGCTCTCATGCAGGTCTCGCTTCTCCAAGTCAGCAACACTCTATCAGGGATGTCTATCGAGCTCTTTGGGAGCAGTTCAATCGCTACGACAGCCATGATATCGACCCGCATACAATCTGCACGTAATGATCACCTCACTTGATGAATTATGAGGCAAAGCAAGCAATGCAATGTCTCCCAGGAACAGGAAAAGGTTCCTGATACAGCGTCATTTGGCGCCCATATAGGCATTGAAACCAAGCGTAGCGAGCAGGGATTGACGGGCCGGTGCGAGTACTGGCGATATAAAAAGCTACTAGTGATGGTGCATCTTGCCAGAATCGATGCATCTTCCTGGTCATCAAAGTTTCGTACGAAATATTAGAGTATGGATCTACATGATACATTGAAGGACAAGGCTTACACAAGCGAGGCCACCAATGAAAAGCTAGCAAGCTGGCCATTTCGGATCGGCCAAAATAAAGTCAGTACGATTGTATTGTGCAGCTCGCCGAGAAGTTCAGTGATATCCTCTTCCAAATTCAGCCCTGTTCTACAGATGGCTCACATAGACGCATGGCTTGCCAAGGGCTTTGACGGGGCTGGCGAGGCGAAGCGAAGCTACTCATTGACTGAATGAGAGTTGTTTGTGTACTGATACTATTTCGTACCGAATGCCGAAGAATGCTTCATTTCTCGAACCCCTATACACAGATAGGGCGCGATACGAATCCGATAATGGGCTCAGAGTGCTATAAAGCCTTCGAAAATCATTGAGCGGTCATGTCGTCGCTATACCCAGCCCTCAATCCACGCGGCGCCCGATCGTATATATACTTTTCAGGATGCCCTCAGGGTCGAGAGATGGTACCACGTACACGTCCTACTTCGTTCCCGGGTATATGATCTCTCGTCAGGTGATGTTCAACAATGTCCATTATTTTCTAGGACCTTACGCCTCGGTGAGACCGTTCACGTATCAACAGAGAGAGGGCTACCTGATCAATAACCCGGGAGGACCGTTAACTAAGGTATTTGTCTACCAGGTTCTTCTCATAGGAGTCAGTGTAGTGGTCGAAGTAAACTGACTCGCTGAAAGAGCCAAATCGAGGATCTGCAGTACCTTTCTCAGCAGTATGAGCAGCAGGAGGCGGCGAGGATGGCTCGGGCCTCTGGTGCTATGAACTCGGCCGACTTTTACGTCAACAAGCCTATCCCGGTACAACAGCGACATCGTGAAGGAGCAGCACAGCTACGATGACATGTTGTCATCACATCATTGGTAATATAGGTCGCAGATATTCAACTGGACTCAGATTAGAGGGGCACTGGAAAGGATCTTCGAGCGTGGGGAAACTGTATGTATGCAATTTCGAGGGTAATTTTATCGACCAGCAAAGCGAGATCATACCGCCCGTAACATAGTAGAATGTGACCTTACCGTTTACCGAAAGTGCATCTTCGTTCACGATAACGCTCTGCTATCAACGAGCCTTCTAACACATCGACACTACTAGGCGGACCGGGAGAAACGCACGCATGAAGTCTCCACATACTCGAAGTCCAGCGACTCAAGGTCAAGAATACCTTAGGGTTATTGGCAAATACGCCCCAGATACCCGAGTGATCATGCTATACTCCGACACTCTGGTTACTTCGGCCACGATATTGAAGCTAGATTCTTCAGGATGTCCTGGGTTGCAAGGCCAAAGCATCAGGGATAGAGCATGGCGGAGGAAAGGAACGCGAGTCCAGAACACAAGCCACCTTCTATCGCCTGCAGATCGATGTTATTGTGTGGGTAATATACGACGGCGTTCGTCGATATTACTCACATTATGTCCTGATCTCACTGCAATGGATCCGCTTCCAGCCATAGTCCAACAAATCCAGTCACAGCAGAGAACAATTTGCGGGGCTTATCTACATCTTGTCCCAACTATAGGGTCAGTAACGACACCCGATCTAGACTTGGTAGTCAGAACAGCATGTAGCTGTAGCGAGTCTTGCCGATTTCCGGAGTCTAAGTGGGTGCATGAAGTGCATCCTCTACCGCCAAGGCCGTCTGCTTCACAAACAGCGCACGGTGAGAAGCGACTAGCATCAACGGTGCGTCTGCTTCACAAGCGTTGTCCTATCAAAAGATAAGTTTCTTCTTTGGAATTGATCCAACGACTGGCAAATATGCACGCCACGAACGAGGTTGATCCACCGACTTCGTCACTCTCCCCCACTTGGTTTCCCAATCGTACTTCTGGAGGAGACTTGGATATTTGTATCTAGGGCAGCGAAGAAGGAACCAAATCATTACGATAGGAAGACTGTGGTGGCCTTGCTCAGACTCTAGTGATACCCCATGTGTTCAGAATATTTTGTCGCCCCACAGCACAAAGAGATGACCGAGCTTCGGAGTCTCTTCGCCAACGACCAATCAAGATTGTCGAAGGCAAAAGACACATGGAACTATTGACAATGTGCGAGAGGTCATCGCCAACTTGTAGCTCTAATTACGCAAAAGCGATTAGGGTCATGCTCCAGGCATGATCTCGTATGCTGTTCCACTCGAGATATTTCGCAACTTGATATCTGGAGCTTATGGATGAACAGCAGTACGAGCTCATCTGGCTCTCGTTGTGGACACTGTCTGCGATGAAGTTTTCGCACCCCGTCGTTCATTGGCGCTCTGAATACCTCTTGCTACCGAACCGTCACTGCCCACCTCTGTGCCAATGACGTGAGAACGTCGAAAACCAAATTCCTCCTGTCCTAATACTTTCCTGGCTTTGGAATTCTCCAATGGCAGGAGCTTTTGGAACGACCGTGTCTCCTACGTAGTAAAGAATGACCTTGGGTAGGATAATCCTCATGGTTGACATCATCCAGACTAGGTCAAACATCGAACAAACATTCGTCTTATTGGACCCATCCACGAACACTCTTCCTCATGCTGGCCATCCACCAAGCGATGGAAATGCGTAGGGTCTACCGCAGGAACCACAGTGTTCAACGAGGTTCGGAAATGCAAATATACTACCGAGCAATTGGTGAAAGATTATTTTCACGGTCGGCCAAGGAGATTGTATCTGCTAAATGTAGGTGCTTAAAGACCCCGATTGCCAGTGTCACTGACCAGCAGAGTCTCTCCACGCAAAGAAGAAGGACAACAAATATGACAGTGACTGACTCTCATCATAATATCTGGCCTCCAGATTCTTCCAACACGGTAACACCGTCTTCACCAGACGCATCTGTATCAAGATTCAAGACGCCGTTTCTGATGGGTAATGGAGATGATTCCAGTCTTACGGCAGTTGGCTTCGAAGGGATCGCCTTTGAGAGGGACGGGGTTGAGAATTCCTGGTTTAAGGCTATCGTGTCTAGCTTAGCGGTCGCAGGCACAAGGTCAAATTGTTGCACTATACCCCTTTTTCTTCATCTGAGCTTCGAGGAGGGTGTCTTTCTAATCGTCCGTAATGGGCTGGGGAGAGCCTATCAATGAGTCCTCAACGCCAATATTTCGTGAACCTCCACATTCTCTCCTATCAAAGCTCGCCATCCCAACGTACTCTAGGAAATATGTTAGGACTTTTCAATTATGCATTTGGATGCCAGTCAATTTCTCCGTGTCGGACGGGTTGATCGGCATCTAAAGCCGTCACTGTGTTCCATTTCTTCCGCATCCACTTCACCATTGCCACTGTCTTCGTTGGCATAGAAGTTCTAGCCCTGGCAGCAGAGAGGGTTTATATCACAATCTGGGATGCTGGAAATTCTAGTCTTTGCCAGGCTTTTCTGATGTTCGTTCAGAGTCACCCAAGTAGATTGTGGACGTCCCTTTCATCGAATTCATAACGAAGGTAATCCGAAATGCTTCATATTCTGCTATGTCTCTGTTGGTGGCATGATATATATTACACCGAAGCACACGGGATTCGACGCCCTGATTTCATAACGGCGATGATAGCTTGAGACGTTTACTACCTGCCAATGTTATTCGATTGATGGCTATGTCAGCTTTATGATTATGAATTGCCCAGGTCGCTAGATAGATATTGGGTGAACAAGATATGGACCTCATTCATCAATGAAAGGGACTCAGGGGAAGTTATGCATGGAGAAATTCGGAGCGAATTGCGAGTAGAATCTGCGAGCGGAATCATACGGCCGCTCTACTTCATCTGGGTTACCACACATGCAGGGACCACGTTAGAAATTATCGTGGGTATTATTGTGTGTGTGCGGGGTCTTGTTGTCTCGGTAAGCGAGAGGAAAAGAAGAAGTCGTGATATTACTTTACTACTAGTCGAGCACGGTATTATTGATATGATCGGCGTGGATGCTGATTGGCTAATCAAACTAACCCATCTCGTGCTGAGGCGGCCGTATCTCTATGCGGCTAGTGGCGAAATATCGCCTCGAATTTGAAAGCAATGTGAATCCCCCCCAGAAATTCTGTCATCGCTATGTCATTCAACCTCTTCCACCCACTCATGATTGATGAGCTTGCAGCCAACTCTGCGGCACAATCCTCAAACTCAGCTCTCATACCTTGGCTGTGTAGGGGCGGATCTACACTCAATCTTATGCGTATTTCAGGAACCCCTCCCACCATAACGTCATCGCTACCAGCGATCAGTGATGTCGGTGGCCGTCGCCCATAGGAATCCATCACACGTCGCCACGAGGTCATCGCCTATGGATGGTAAGAAGGGTGTCATCAAAATCGAAGGTTAGTCTCTTCATTGCATGCTTTGACATTGTTGTCGCGCCTCGACGGTCTCTGTACTTTTCACTTCTTATCAACACCTACCGCTCTACGGTGTACCTTGGCGACTCCGAGCCAAATCAATTAGCCATGGATATAACATGACTGATATATGAGTTGTAAGATACCACCAGAGACTCTAGTTCACAATTGACTGGACCGAGTACATCTCGGCGATCAGGTATGTGCATCTCAAATCAATGCGCCTGCTCCAGACACCTTGCCTTCGCCAGATTGCTTATCGCTCGACAGATCCTCCCCTTACTGTCAAGGAGCCTCCCACCCAGGTTGATAATAACAACACCAAAGCTCCGTCCAATGCGGAGGCATCACAGCCGCTTGCACCCCCACCGCGACCGCCGCCAGCTCAGCACAATACAGAGGAGGGAATAGATTACTTTTCAGGAGGTCACCATCATACCCACTTTGCTCGCGAACCAAATCCTTTCGAGCAATCATTTGGAAACCCATCATCAGAGCTCCCTGCCAATAAGTCACTGCTACCCTCGGTGGCAGCACTCGCGTCTCCAGCACCATTAGCAAGCGACGGACCGTCCGCAGGTGGCTACAACTGGGCAGGATCGTTGCGGTCAGGACCTTTGAGTCCTGCTATGTTAGGTGGGCCGGTCGGCGCTGGGCCTGGAGACTATTTTGATCCGTCGTTACGAGGAAGCTTTCCGTCCGGCGTGACACCAAACGAATCGTCATTGAGAACTGGCTTGACTCCTGGAGGTGGTGGTTCTATGTTCCCGGCGCCCAGCCCAAATTCACAAGCGCTCTATCAGCAGCTTGCGAGCGGTGGTGCTACCCCTAGTACGCTAGACTTTCATCGAACTGCCATGAGCGCTGCAGCCGTACAAAAGGGTCTAGGAGGAGCCAATGATACAAGTTCACGATTAGATGATAAGCGAGTACCAGTCGCACCCATGGATCCAGCACTACAGCAGCAACCCCAGCAGCCAACATTTGGCCAGCATGATAATGATGCTGCCAATGGTTTGTTTCTTCTTGCGCAAGCTGGCAATGGCGCACAATCCAATGGCCAGTTTGCCGTACCAAATTCAGCGACTTCCAACCTGAACAATCGAACCCATGAAACATCGCCCATCATGTCTTCGCGCAACAACGGGTCAATAGGAGGTCAAAGTGAAATCAGTGGAGAACTCTCCGACAGTGGCGATCAAGGCAAACCTACTACAAGAGCAAGGGGTAAACGTACCTCCGGTTCCAAGGTGGTAGCAACCAACGGAAAAAGAAAACAAGAAGAAACTCCTACGAAGCAATCATCTGCCAAGAAGCAGAAGAGTAATAACGTGGCCATGAATATAGATATAGATGGTATGGATTCGGAGGAGGAACAAGTCAATATTAAAGAGGAGGAATATCATGCAAATGGAAAGAAAATGACTGACGAAGAAAAGCGGAAGAACTTCTTGGAGAGAAATAGGCACGTTCCCTTCTCAGGCGTACTGGCATGGTCTAATTCATGGATAGGGTCGCCGCACTGAAATGTAGACAGCGAAAGAAGCAATGGCTTGCGAACCTACAAGCCAAAGTGGAGATTTTCACCAGCGAAAACGATTCGTTATCCGCCCAGGTGGTCTCCCTTAGAGAAGAGATCGTTGGCCTTAAGACCTTGCTTCTGCAACACAAAGACTGTCCGGTATCTCAACAACAAGGCCTGGGCGGCTACTTCCAGCAATCTCAGGAGTTCAATCCTCACGCAAATCCTTACGGTATGGGGATGCAAAACGGTCAGGGTGTGATGGCTGGCCAGAGGAGGTAACGACGCGCTACGCCCAGCATTGAGATTATATTACAGATCTGTTTGACAGTTAAAGCATGCTTGTTCAGCAGACGCCTGTATCATGCTTGTGATCCATCGTCAGGATTACATTAGCAGAATACATTACTGTATTAGAGGTGGGATGTGGATATCAAGATTTATGACCATTGTTTTTTTGGCATGACGGGCGTTTGTGCCTTGATAGGGCACATGTCCCTGGGCTTTCTATGGCGGCAAATTTTCTCTGCGATACGAGTAGCAGAGTCTCCCGTCGATGGTGTTCGTAGGAATGTGGAAAGCATCTGTGTTGTACATTTACCCCAAAATAAGCTCTCACTCTGAGGGTATATTTCCATCTATCATTGTGTGTATACCCACGTGCCATAGAGTGGAAAACATAAATTGATGGACCTGGACCTCTTCCTGCGTTACGTCGTGACCAGTGGACGCTCGCACTGTCGGATACGAAGAGCGGAATCGTTACAACATATATCTAGGCTCAGTTTCTCTTGTCATGAATCCACATTAGATTAAGTAGGAAGGTATGCAGAGTCTCGTTGTTCGAAGTTGGTTTATTGAAAGGTGATTGTTGAATAGGTGGAAGGGTACGGAGTAAGATCTTGATAGATCCAATGTTGCAACCACAATATCCATGGAATTCAACTCATAACGACACGACAAAACAAAGTACAAAGATTGTCGTTCTCTCACAGGATCCAGACCGAAATTGCAAGGTTCTAATGCGCTAACTTGATACTGGGAAACTCACATGCTTGAACTCGCTCCGTTCATGGCAATGATCTGGATTGGGGTCACTCATGATATATTGGATGTGTCCTGATGCTGCGAATTCGAGGCAAGCTGCTTTATTCCCTATGAATGTGAACGAAAAGGAGAAACGTCGTGGAATATGGAGCATGATAACGACATACACTCATCAAGCTCATACCCTTTCACATCCAATCCTTTCCTCAAGCACCCTCTCATACTCACCCACCTTCACCCCTCCAGCACTCCACAACATAATCGCCTTGACCCTAACCTGTACCGAAACCCCCACCGACCCTCCACCATCCCCCTCTCTCCTGCCTTTCATCCTCCTTCCCCCTTCCTCAACATACCCGATAACATTCACCCACGCGCCCACCTCCATATCCTCTCTCCTCAGCCCTTCCAACAGCAACGTCACGTCCACCATGGCGATTGCGTTGCCCGCAGATGGAGGTGGATATGCGTGTTGGAGCGTGAGTGTGCCAGAGGCGAGGGCGTAATGCGTGACACAGCCTAGGAAGCGGACTTTCGAGCCCGTGGGTAAGCTGGGAAGAGAGGATAGGAAGACGAGGGTGCTGGCGAGGGGGCCGTTGCTCATGGTGGCGAGGAAGCCCTAGTGCATGCGCATAATAGAATCTCCATGTTATGACCTTATGAGATTCTTCGTAAAGTAATCGGCGGAGGAGGAGGGAATGTTGGTCTCTATCTACACGTGACTAGAGTAGACCAATTGAGAACTAGCGTAGATGTCATAGGCCTCTTCAACTCAACCTGACCATATTCTCTAGTACACAAGGCAGCTGCTCAAACGACTTCACACGATCCGCCATACACGCCTTTTCCACAATTCTATAGCAAATACTAACCAACTCTTACGCCACGCCAGCCGTCTTACGTCCAATAGAATAGCGACCAGGCCCGTAGCAGCAACCTCTTCGGATAAGCCCGACTTCGACGCTTGACCTGCATTGATGTGCAGCTCCTCACAATAAACCGCGCTCTAAGTACTAGATACTGAAGGAGGGGGTGGGTGTACGAAGCCCAGATATAGGGTCTCTGAGCCCAAATCAATCAACACCATGTGGGGCGCCTGGTTCGGCGGACAGTCAGCGCAGAAGAGGAAAGATGCACCCAAGAAAGCCATACTGGACCTGCGGCAGCAGCTCGACATGCTGCAGAAGCGAGAACGGCATCTGGAAAATCAAATGGCAAAGCAGGATGAGATAGCGAGGGAGAATGTCACTACGAATAAGACCGGTGGGTAGCCTCTACCTCCAGCTTTTGGGACGTCTAGGAATACGTACAAGAAAACAGCTCTAAGATTACGGGATCTGTGATGTTTGTTTGAGAGCTGACTTGGTTTTGCGTTCCCATCATAGTTGCCCGCAATGCCCTGAAACGAAAGAAGCAACACGAGCACTCTCTCGAGCAAACGAACGGCCAGATATCCATGCTCGAACAGCAAATATACTCCATCGAATCCGCAAACATCAACCAAGAAACACTGGTAGCCATGAAGAATGCCGGCAAAGCCATGAAGGAAATCCACGGCAAGATGACCATGGAGGATGTGGATACTACAATGTACATATCGCCCTTCCCCCCTATACTATCTTATTTCATCACTTCACTCCCAAGAAAGCCTCTACTAAAACCCAACGCAAACGCAGGGAACAACTCCGCGAACAACACGAACTGACCCAAGAAATCGGCAACGCCATCACCTCCATGCCCATTACCGAACCCATCGACGAAGACGAACTAGAGGCCGATCTCGCAGCACTGGAGCAGGAGAACCTGGACGAGAAGATGCTGAAGACGGGTACGGTGCCGGTGGCAGATAGCTTGAGCCGGATGCCAAAGGTCGCCAATGGGGAACGTGAGTCCAAGCCCTTCTTTGTTGTTTGTGAGTGAGTGAGAATATACGCTGATGGGGGGATATGTAGTCGCGGGGAGGAAGAAAGTACAGGTGGAAGAGGATGATGAGGAGGAGGAATTACGACGGTTGCAGGCGGAAATGGCAATTTAGAATAGCCCTGCCTTGGCGCTTGTGTTTGCATGTGCCTACAGTCTTCTTTCCGGTCAAACCAAATTCAGTCCTACTTACGTCTTTGATCACTGACCTGCCGTGAGGCTTGGTCAAATGGTATGAAGCATGAAGAATGAGCACGGGTCTTTATACAATTCAATTGGTTGCATTGCATGTCAGAGGGTTGGCGGTGGAGTATACAGGGCGTTGGAACTTCACTCTGTCTGCGAACAATGCAGTACGATACTTAGATGAATTGGAGGGGATGTCTATAGCTAATAAATACGTAGACTCAGCTCCATTTAAGCTATATCTTCGCTTGCGATATTTCAGGGTCATGATTCCCTCATGCTGCCATGCCCTCATATTCCTCCTATGCATGCAGGTTATCTAATATGAAAAAGCGTAATCATTCATGAAAAGGGGGTATATGTTAGAAGCAATGGAGCAAGAACCCAAATTATTTATGGGAAGATTCCACTCTCAGCAAAACGAGTCAAGTGGCTATTCTTTTCGCTCCTCGCTGGTCCTCAGGTCCCAAGCCATTCATGTCGCTGTCCGAAGGCCGCTTGGTGCCGCGACTCGGTTCCGTGGCCTCGATGCCGCAAGATGCGGATGCTGCAGGAACAGTGCCGTTGGCAAGAGCGATTTTCGCAGCCTTCTCGGCTGCGATGGCGGTTGCCGTTGGAGTCTCTGGGTTCTGAGTGCTTGCATTAAGGCTAGGAGTCGCATTGGTCGGTGAAGTCGAGTGAGGGGACTGTTCTTTCGCCTCTGTGTTCTGCTTGCTCAAGTCCCCAAGCATAGCAGAGAAGATCTTGATGATGGTCCTCTCGTCCGGGTTCTCTTCGCCAGGTAGACTGGACTTGTCTTGGGTACCGAGGACACGATTGATGGCAGAAGTTACTATGATCTCGCCTTGAGCTTTGTCATCCATGTTGTTGATAAGCGCGTGTTTGAATCTGCTCACGGCTTGATTGACATCTTGTTGGAGGTTCACGTCGTTTGGCGCTTCGAGGGAGACTACGGAAAGTGCAGATGAAGTATGAGGTTGTTGAGGGATAGGAGACGGTAACTTGTATGGCCCGGGACTGTTGGACTGTTGGTGATCGCCGGATCGTTGAGAGGTTGGCGGCTGTGAGAGGGGTGTTGGATAATGACTCTTAGCTCCATTTGTCTGCGGGAGTTGCTGATTCTGTGGAGCTGTATATGAAGCAGCTGGTGGGGGAGTGGACTGATACGGGGAGCGGTAGGTTGACTCGCTCTGAGCACTGACAAGCGGAAGAGGAAACCCAGGACGTGGCGGCGGTGGATATGGCATACGACCTTGTTGCATACCAGCATGCAATCCATATGGGCCTTGCGGCATGTGACCGTTGGAGGGAGGCATGCCAGGGTAAGGATAAGGGTGCTGCATCATTGGATTTGAAGGGTAGTAATGCTGCTGAGGCACGTGCGGCGGAGGCGTCATTCTTCTCTTCTTCTCCTTTTCAATAGAGATCTCAGGTACTAGGCCCCACATCCACCCTTTGCCATCTCTTTCGATCTTGGTGAAAGCGGGGTGTTGTGAGAGGTTGTGACGAACCGAGGACTGCCAGCCTTGGGTTTGCACACGGAGTTTGTAGTACGGATATTGTCGCTCAATGGCGCGATATATCTGAGGCAGCGACATCTGGCCAGTCTTCGAATTTGTAAGTGCGTCATGGATGAGGACGACGTAGGACGCCTGTGGTTTGGCAAGCTGTTCCGGTGTCATTTTCGACTCATCGAAGACGGGGGAAGGCGATCTCGGCGGCTTGGCTGGTTTCTTCTCCTTTGTTGGCTTTGGTGGTAGCGTAGCTGTATATCCTTGTTCAGGTGGGACCGAGTCTGTATGCTCCGTGCTCTCACGGACTGCCTGGGGATCCTCCGTGCCTCCCGCCCTAGTGCGCTTGACATACTTCCTCCTCCCATTAGGGCGAACTAAGCTCTCCTGCTGTCTCAATTCTGTAGACTCTTTACTGTTCTTCCCATTAACCAGCACGGCCTTTCCATCCGCTTTAGCTTTGGCCTCTTCTTTAGCCTGCCTTGCCAGCAGTGCTTGTTCTCTTTTAGAGATAATGCCATTCTTCGGGGGTCGACCCGGGCCTTTACGCTTTGTCGCAACTGGCAGTGGCGCTTCTGTCTTCTTCTTCGCTTTCCCTCGAGTTCGGGAAAGCTCGAGTCCCTCGTCCTTTTCTTGCTTGACCCTTGGCATATTCTTGCCTTCGCCTTCACCCACCATGTCCTCTTCGCTCTCTTCTTCGCCACTCTCTGCCATGTCAAGGCTCATTCTTTCACCGGCTAATCGATCATCGCCCATACCCATTGCCATGTCAGCACCAGTCTCACCTAATGGAACATCAGGTAACACAAATCGGATACCCACTCCCCCAATCTGGATCATACTGCCGTTGACAAGAGGGACCACATCCTCGGGAGGGTACCAATGCTCGTCGATGAAAACACCATTGCGTCCCATGATGTCCACTTGAAAAAGATTGTCTGTGAAATTAAAAGCTATCCTGATGTGTTTTCGTGAGATACTCTTATGACCTGGAGCATTCCCATCAGGCATAGTAGGTGGATGTATCGGTATCAAAGGAACTAGGTCGGGCGAAGGCATTGGTGCTTCCATAGCAAATCCGTTAATCGCTTCCGAGTGGTTCATCAGCGAGGCCATTGCTAAAGCGTTGTAATCGATTTTCTGCTCTTTATTCCTCTGTGGGGCAACTTGCATCGGGTTTTCACGAGATATAGGCCGGGACGAAGAGCTCCAAGATTTGGACTTCTTCCTCTTGGACTTCTTTCCAGAATCCGACCGATGATGATTGACAATGATATCCTCGTCTTCACCAGCAATACTGCTTTGTATGCTCCGACCGTCTTGTTTTCTAGATCTCTCCGACTTTGTTGATCCACCTCTGCTTGCACTTCGCTTTTCCAATTTGGGCGAAGACCCTCCCCCTGCGTCTAATTCCCTCTCAGAGGCCTCACGAGCAGCTTGTATGTCTCTTCCAAGTTCCACAGCATAAGTGTTCATGTAAAATTGGCCGTCCTCAAACTCGAGCTTAGCGAATGCTTGAATTTGAGGTTCTTCTGATCCTGCAATCGACTCGGCAGGATGTTGCTGTGAAGCTCCATAGGTCACATCGCTGTGTTGACTTTGTCTCCAACTTGCGGTGGGTTCGTCCTGAAATTGTTGGTTGATAAGATCTGGGGAAGAGGCATTCCCTTGCTCTGCAGAGGTACTACGCGCCAACCCTGAGATCGAAGTACCATGAATGCTGTCCTTCATATTTGCATTATCGTGAGTGGCTGAGAAGTGTTGCGAGCTTGGGCCATTCGTACTTGGTATGGGTACTACGATGGACGCTGCTGACAATTTGAGCGAGACATCATCCAAAGTTTTCTCTACATTCCCATTTGGTAGGTCCAAAATATCTGAAGTCTGTTGAGCAAGCATTTGTAAATCCGATAAGGCTGCAGGATCGTCCATTGATATCGTATCTGATGGTCCAGGTATTAACATTTGCTGACCATGCTCTGATGCAGTGCTGCTTGTACGCAAGTTCGAAGTTAAATCTTCCTCCATAGATTCTGATCAGGTCGCCTTCGCATCTTTTTTGAACGGTAAAAACGGCGACCCGCGCTGAGCTCACGGCACACTTTTGAATTTTTGGCCCTCAGAGTAGCAAAGTAAGATCCAAAGCGAGTGTTGTCCTTCTCCATCGCGAATGAAAGTGTCATATCGCAGACCTTTCAGGAAGAGGTGCGTCGGAAATCTTGGCATTACTAGTGCAGATCATCTAGAATAGTCCCAGAACTAGCGTGAATTAGCACGAATACCTCCATCGCCACAATAGCTTTACTATCGCTCCATTCCATAGTCATGCCGTCAAAGCCTCGCATTAGGAGAGCAGATTCAAAGGCTACAACGCGGGGTTCGCCTCATGCATCTACGTCGTTGCCAAATTGGCCGTCGCTACAGCCTCTGATTCCTGCTACAGACCTAGCTCTTGAAACATTGCTGCAAGACCAAGTCATTGTCATCCCTAACCTATTTACAGCTACGTTATGCAATAGCTTTGTTTCCTTTCTGTCTAATCTGTCTCTGATCACGACTCCTGTGCAACCCAAGAAAAGGAATGCCCTCAGAATCAACGACCGCATCCATTTTAATGATCCCGCTTTCGCCGAGCAGCTCTGGACCTCAACTGCGCTCAGGGAACTTGTAGCTAGGCCAACAAAGCATGACCTGCATGGAGAATGGGCAAGTGGAGATTCAAAGCAGCTCTGGGGTGGTGAAGTTTGTGGATTAAACCCGAGCATAAGAATCTATCGATATGGTACTGCCCGTTCTCTTCATGTTTCTTTAGTATGAGTTGCGTGTTGACTTCGTAGTAGTGCCAGGCCATTTCTTTGGTCAACACTGTAAGTCTTGACCAGCAATCTTTTCTTGAAAACATTAGAGTGAAATAGGTACTTCGTTTGGCATTCCTTTCGCCCTCTCTCCCAATCGTTTATACCATGATCTCACCTCTGTTGAATCACTGCAATGATGATCGCTCTGTCTATTACGTTCCACAGACTTTGCCTTCTCTATGGTCTTGTGGCTCTACAACTAGGTGCTTTACCCAGCTCCACTTCGAGTCTTCTTGTAGATGCAAACAAAGCCAACTACCTTGTCCCGATTCAACAAGATCAACGCTATCCGAGCCTATTTCATTCTTAGTGTAGTCAAGAGCAGCCGTTATTACCGCTCTGTGGGCATTACTAGGCCACTTTACCAAGCTTCCTTCATCTACCCCTGCGCTCTTGAACCATGGTAATGGCTAAGACAAGAAGGTTGTTGGCAGGAACGTTCCATGTGCTTTTAGAGACGTCAGAAGCTTGGAGGTTTTTATTTGCTAACAACTTCTCAGATGATGAATCCAACGTCATCACTCTGCCAGGAAACCCGCCCATATCTGCTCAAACAACTTGGACATTACTCATCTATCTTACAGAGTGCATTGGCGGAGAAACAGTATTCTATCCTGAGGTTGGTCCTGCGAGGAAATTTTCGGGAAAATCAAGCGATTGCACTAAGCCTGTCGTCGTGGGACCGGAGGTCGGAACAGCTCTTTTACATAAACACGGCCAAGACTGTCTCTTGCACGAGGGTCGAGAAGTCAAGGAAGGAGTCAAATGGGTCATACGAAGCGACCTCTGCATAAAGAGATGAACGTATAGCACCCAATGGGTGCAGTAATGGCATTATCATCAAGCATGTGAAGACGCTATGATGAGCCCTCGATCTCCTTTACCCTTTCGAAAACTTTGACAAACGCTTCAGCGTCTTGCGCACCGCCGATTTCATACTTTCCCTGAAGCACGAAGTTTGGCACTCCACTCACGGCTCTCATCTGCGCCTCTGTCACCTCTTTATCCACTTCACTCGCTCCTTTGTCGGACTGGAGCCAGTCTGCAACCTCTTCCTCAGGTAACCCAGCCTTGACACCCGCCTCTCTCAGCACGTCGTGGCTTGTTATGTCCTCTTCCTTCTCGAAGTAGCTCGTGAATAATTCCTCCACGACCCTCGTCTGCACTTCCGGGCTCTTAGTCTTGCCCAGCTGAATCAATCGATGAGAATCTCGGGTGTTTCCTATTTTACCACCAAACTTGAAGTCTATGCCAACGTCCTCTCCCACCGATGCCAATCGTTTGAAGATCATCTCTGCTTTCCCGTCCCCAAACTTCGACTTGTAGAACTCATGCTTATCGATGCCCTTCTTGGGCGCCTGTGGGTTCAGATAGAAAGGACGCCATGTCGTCGAGAAGGTGTCGTCGGAGTTGGGATGGGCAGCTTTGTAGAGGGAGATGCCGCTCTCGAGTTTCTTCTTGCCGACGTAACACCATGGGCACACTGTATCAGAAACGATACTGATATCAAACGCGGTCATCCTGCGAAGGTAAGACGCCAGATTCAATTGATGTTGATGTTTTTAGCTGTTGGATTGAAGTGTACGTACAAACTCATGAAAAGAGATTGCCCACATAAAGTGGGCTTTTATAAGAACCTTCCGAGACCCCTGGATGATTATCAATTTTCAAAAATGTATTCACCATCCTCGGCGTCCGCCTCGGGAAGTTTCGGCATCTCGGCAGCGGCGACTATCTCACAAATCGGAGTACTGTCTGAATGGGTTGCTTATCACGCTCTGCCAGCGTACTAGGTGATCTCTCATTGCGTGTGTACCTCTCTAGAATACATTGATCAGCCTTGATGCCAAGCACCAATGACAAAAGACAGATTGTCAGCGAGAAGTGGGTGGTGGTTGGCACACTGGCTGGATCACTTGCGGATACTCAGCAAGGGCCACTCGATCAGATATTTTATAGGCGGGCTTGTGCGCCATGGCGGGAGTAGATGGAGCCTCCGTGCGAGACCAAGGATGTATGGCTACGCACTCTGCCCATTTATATCTGCTGGATTTTGGAAATGATGACCTGGACTCCCGAGTATAGCAAAATGTCTTATATACTACTTCTTCTACTTTGCTTAACATCAAGATCACTTTCTGTATCAGTCCCTACGTCAACTTTTGTAATACCATCGAATTTCTCGTCCCGTGAACCTGCGCTCTCTTTACTTTTCCCCTACCGGTACGACATTCCGAACAGTCAACTCCACCTAAACATCGGCTTCGGTCCTCCCAGTCAGCGTCTTGACTCCGGGGAGCTCCGCAGCTTACTCCTCGCCGCCCAAATTGTCGCAAGGAGGGGAGCCCGAGATCATGGAAGCAGTTGGCCTTTACCATCACCGACCGGTGTTGGAGATGTGTTCCATTACTCCCTTGGTGCCGGGATTACAATCTCGATAACTGAAGGCCATTATGCCGTTACATGGGGGATCCTAGAAGACGTATTGAGAGGATTAGAGAACTATCTGGTTGATGGCAAGAGACCGTATCATACTAGGTTCGAATTCACGATTGCGAGTATGCCTATTTTTGGTTTTGGCACTGTGGAAGGAACAGGGGCCGTGGTAGATGAGCGCTAGGTAGCATTGGGAACAAGATCCCACTCCTAGCACCGACCAATCGTTTGGGGTCAACGGAGTCCTACCTAGGGCTTACTAGTACAGTGCAGTACTACCTTATGTTGGAATGCAGGTTCACCAAATCATTGACCCTCTGATAAAAAGATTTGCAACCTATAAACAATACATTACCGTCACTTTTCAACAATTTTATATGTGCACCCCCTGGATCCTTGTTCGGTATTATGTCTGTTATCTTTCGGTGTCCATAGGCCCTGACAGAATATTTTCTTTCGACAATTTGAGCAGTACCTATTCAGCATGGCCGATGCCAATGGCACTTTCTTCCTCACTGGAGCGAACGGTGGGCTAGGGGCAAACGTAGTCTCTCAATTTCTCACATCTCCGTTTGCAAGTGCAAACAAAGGTTTATTCGCGGTTCGCAACTCCTCATCGGCCGCAACAGTAGTGCAGATCCTCAAGAAGACCGAAGATCAGGATGCTCACGAGATAATTGCGCTTGACCTCGGTGACCTCGCAGCCATCCGTGCTACCGCAAAAGATGTCAATCGCAGGGTAGCATCGGGCGACATTCCTCCTATCCGAGTGCTTGTCTTGAACGCGGCGTTGCAGCAAACACAGGGCCAAAACTTTACTACAGATGGGTTCGAAGGGACTTTCGCCACTAATTATCTAGCGAACTTTTTGTTGGTGCTACTGCTATTGAAGAGTATTAATAGGGAGAAGGGACGAATTGTGATAATATCGAGCTGGACGCATGACCCCAGCCACCCGCTCAACCAAGGTCACATCAAAGATGACAGCCATAGAACTATCTGGAGAGACCCGAACGTCCTAGCCAAATCGCCAGAGAAGGATGAGAAAGGTGACGAGTACAGTGCGGGCATGAGAAGATATGGGATGTCCAAGACATTATTGGTCATGTTTGTGTATGTCAACTCAAGATATTTTACCCAGAATCTTTCGCTTACGTCTCAGGTATGAGCTTCAACGTCGTCTTGAAGGAACTGAATACTCGGATATCTCCGTCCTTGCAGTAGATCCGGGAGCCATGCCAAATACAAGTCTGATTAGAGAGTCATCGTGGTTCCTACGATTCATGGTTCACTGGATCGCGGGCGCCATCACACCTCTGCTCACCTATCTGGTATACGTTCCAGAAGCTCTCACCTCACTCCATTCCTTACGCCTTTGACTTTTGCTTCGAGTATCTGGGGCATATGGCTTCGGCCGTCTCATCTTAGCTCCAGAAGACATTTGCTGATACGGAATCATGAATTAGATGCCGAATGGATGGTTCCGGACTCCATACAAATCAGCTACAGACGTTTTGACCGCCAGCTTCGACGAAGAGACGCTGGGAAAACATCCCAAGACCGTTTACCTTAACGGCAGTGCCCGTGCAGAGACGAGTCCTGAGGCCAGGGATGAGTCGAAGCAGAAGCAGCTTTGGGAAGCAAGCGTGCGACTTACGGGGCTGAAGCATGGGGAGACCGTACTCGACTTACAGTAAGACCATGTAATGTTGAGCCAGTCACGGCGACGATATCAGCACTCTCTCTTGAATCTATCTCAAGAAAGGTAAAACAAGACTTTGTGACTGGTCCTCCGTTACAATCACAATCCTATGTACTCAGTATACTCCCAATCGAGCAATCATTGGCCGAAAATTGTGATATGAGATGCAATGCGGTTCTTGGTGAGATGGGCTCATCTCCATTAATCACCGGGCTTCCTTCCGTCAATATCGGCCTTGACGTTAGATCTACGCTGTGCAAACATATCTTGTACGGATTCTGCCCATTCCCTTCAACCTTGACAGGGAGAAACTTTACGCATGTCGTATTTTTCAAGGTAGTAGTGCGGCTAATTCTGCAACATACACTCGCTTTTCTGCACCCTCGTTGCCTGGCGTCTCAGCCGGATCGTTGGCCAATGAGGTCACCTTGAGCCAGGTACTGGAGATGGTGGTGGACATTATATATGTTATGGCTGGGCTTCCTGGATGGAATGTCTTGAGGGCTAGTGGAGGTCAAGGATGGGAACAGTATGAGTTTTGGGCTGTAGTATTATGGAATGGTTATGGTAGAGAGCGATGAGAATTATGATCCTGCGTATGACTAGGAAGAGGCTCCTGTTTGATTATTGTGATATCGGCCTCTGCTGGTATTGATATCATAAGGCCTGGGAAGTAGCAGATAGTCACACTTTTTCCTCCATGAAGATGGACGCCACCCATTGCTCAAGTCCTCCGCAAGTACCCGAGGAGCAGTGGTCCTACCTTGGTTCTACTCAGCTCATTTTCATGTTTCCGAACCGAGGTCTTTGCAGAGCAGGACTTCTAGAGGGCTTTACCTAGTCTTCGAACGGGACGGAGCTGAATTGATCGCTTCTTATCAGTATTGCGTTTGTGACAATTTGGTAACAACGAGCCCGCTGCATGAGGATGTAAGTTGTGAGCGCTCACTATGTCCTGAAGCCACTAAAAGCTTTTTTGTAGTGCGAGAGGAAGCTGTTGATGTTCTCTTTCATAATTGACGTCTCTTGGCTGGTCTCCGACCCTGCTGTTGGAGAAGAGGTTTCGTGAAGCTGAAACGGATATCTATGGGTGCACCCGGTACACTCTTTGATCGTGGCCGTCTCCCCTTTCATCCGAGGTAAATTTCTGGAGCGACGGGGGCACGAGGATCTAACTTCGAATGACTGCTGTTTCATCGCACCAACTTGAACCTCTAATGAGAGGTACTATTAAGAGAAGCATTATATCAAAGTACCATCAATCTCGTTGGTCTCCACCTTTGGCATCCAGGCATTGCGGTGAACTAGTTGATTCGCCAAGTAGCGTTGATTCCAGTGGCCAGGAAGAGAAGATGGCAAACACTGACACGGACCTCAGACGGGCTGGCCTGACCTTGTAAGCGGCTATAAGCTCCCTGAGATTCTCTTGATATGCCATGATACAATGTTAACATCCATGGAATGCTATCTCGCACTATTGATATCACTATGCTCACCTCCACGCCAAGCCTTTTCCCCACCGTTACTACCTTAGTCCCTACCGACATTCTTTGCTTTCGCTCACAATTCTCGGGTTTGATTGCCATGTGGAGCTCTTTTATAGTCTCAACGTACATAATCGAGATCAACGAGCTACCGAGATCCAAGACATGTCTCTTCCAACAGCCAATAAGTAATTCATGATGATTGCGTGCAAAACCATCCATCGAGTTGACAGTTGGCAAGCAAAGCGCAATCCGTCGATCACTGCCCAACCCATACTGGCGTCACCCTGTAATCTTCTGCAATTGGCAGATCCAGGTCGGAGCAATCGCCTTCGCCTCCTGATTCGCGCTGAGGAGAAGGATCTACCGGCCATGGTAACCCAAGAAGGCAACGGGTAACCAGGTTCAGTCGCTACCACTTGTGCGCTAAGCCAGATTAGCGGCAGCGCCGTTTTCCTGTTTTTTTCGAGACTCTCACCGATCGATCGCAACTCCGCTTGCCAATTCTAATTCGCATCAAAGATGTTGCTTCACTGACCTTCTCGACCCAACGACACAATACGAGTATAACGGCAAACGTACACAAATGCAGGCGGATGTGACTGCTGAAAGGAAAAATGTCGACACAATCGCTGGCTGGGCGAGCACGGCTTTCGTCTCCTGAAGCAGGGACGCCTCATCAACGCGCGATACCAAAAACTACCTCCTACTCACAGTTCTTTTCTAGCGAAAATCTATCTTCATATCCCGAATCTCGCAATCAACGTCCAAGGGTCTCTGTCTTCGAGGAGCTCGACGTGGATGCCATGCCAGAGACGCTCAGTGGTAGACCACAAGAAGATTTAATGAATACAATTCGACCATCGCGACGGCTTCACACGGATTCTTTCAGTTCAGTACAGAGTGATGATTCCTCATATAATGACGAAGGATCAATATCGACAGACAAATCACAGAACAGCTGGATAGAGTCATGGCATGCCTTCTCTTCATCACGGCTCATGATGCTGTCTCTCATACTCCTTGTCACCATGCCATTGCTTTACGATACACCATTACTTGGAAAGGCTGGGCCTAGTATGTTTGGAGCAACAGCTGGTATTATCAAGACCTCGACGGTTCAAGAAAGGGCGTTGGTCGATGGAAAGTCCGTTGTGTCTAGAGCCAATACTGACACAAGCGTGTGCAAAAGGTGGAGCCAACAAAGTGCTCTTGTTAACGGAACTCTATACCTTTACGGTGGGCGTGCCACAAAAGATGCTTCTCAGTCCACCAAGGAATGGAACAACAACTTCCTTACCATTGATGTGACCAAGTCATGGGACATCTCATCTCCTATCAATGCAGGCCTCCCTCAGCCATCTGGCCCGCCGCCAGTAGCCAACGGCTACCTGTGGAACTCGTACAACTCGTTGTTCCTCTACGGAGGCGAATTTCAAGACCAACCCGCCACGACTCCAGTACCATATTCCTTGTGGGAGTATAGCATATCGAGTGCGTCGTGGATCGAACACAAGAACCCGCAGTCTTCCAATGGCAATAATAGTGATGGTGGCAATCAGCCAATTCTAGGATCTGCTGAAGGGGCTGGGGTAAGCGTACCGCAGCTTGGTAGGGGCTACTACTTTGGGGGTCATCAAGATGCGTTCACTACACCAGGATGGTCGGTACAAGTGTATACACTTTACCTCAAGTCACTACTGGAACTCACATTCCCTGGTTATACTAACAACGGTGTGCAAGGCTTAAATGGTGGCAAGCTTGCCGGTAAGGACGGTGTATGGCGGAACATCACTCAAGGGGGTATCCAAGACACAGCCCTTTTTCCGAGTAGGGCAGACGGTGCCCTGGTATATGTGCCTGGCTATGGCGTCGACGGCATCATTGTGAGCATCGGAGGTGGGAATAATGAATCATTCGTGAGTATAGCCCGACTTAAGAAATGAACGTTGCTTCGCTAATGACTATACTCTTTCCAGACCGAGCAGATGAATGTGATAGACGTGTACGACATTGGCACCTCTAAATGGTACAAGCAATCCACCACTGGGAAATACCCGATCCTGCGTGTCAACACGTGCGCCGTAGCAGCATCCGCCCCTGACGGCTCCAGCACAAACATTTACATGTTTGGTGGTCAGAACCTTATTCCTTTTGGCAATCAAACCCAATATAGCGACATGTGGATACTTACCATCCCATCTTTCACTTGGATCGAGGTCGACACGTCTGGGCAATCAGTCCCAGCAGGGCGTACAGGTCACACCTGCAACATTTGGGATGGGCAGATGGTTGTAGTCGGTGGTTACACTGGCCCAACAACCAATGGCCTAGGCTGTGATAGCGGTTTTTACGTCTTCGATACAACAAAGCTCGCTTGGGCGAACAACTTCAACGCTTTGAGTGGTAGCACTCCACAAAGCCAGCAACCTGCTCAAGCCAAAGATTCGGCTGCCTTGGATGGAAGCTATGGATATCAAGTCCCAATTGCTGTTCAGTCTGTTATCGGTGGCAAAGGCACAGGTGGCGCTACCATTACAGCGCCTGCCCAGAAAGCCACAGAAGGACCTCTCGCGACTGGCAAGCCAATTACTTATACAGTAACAGGGGCGGACGGTGCTACTGTGACAGAAACCGGCACCGCGTCTAGCGGTTCTTCCAGGAAGGGCTCCAGTGGCCCTAACATCGCTGCAATCGTAGCAGGTGTCGTCGCAGGCTGTTTCGCTGTTCTAGCCGCATACCTGGGCTTCTGCGCCTGGGTCTACCGCCGTCAACTCAAACTTTACAAGAACCACGTCGCTATGACGCAGCGCGCTGCCGCTGCAGGTGGAGGCGAGAAAGCGGCTTTCCTGGGTGCAACGTCCTCCGAAGGTTCCTCGGCGGGCCGAGGGAAATATTCAACTGATCAGAGCAGTCGCAAAGCTGGAAGCCAAACTGGAAGCACGCCAGGGAATAGTGGGTGGGGACCTGCACCGCCAATGCCATATGGAGCGTCAGTCGGTATGAACAGCACAGCCAATTCTAGCACCGAGGATATGATTGGGGAACCGAGCTTTGTCGGTGTGCTGCTGAATCCGAGGAGGAGCTTAAGGGTTGTGAATAGAGACTGAGCTTTGGATGTCTTTTGATGATTGCGACTCTTCATGTCTTTTCGCCACGTTCGTAAATTTACCTTACGTATCACACCCAACCTTTTTCGACCAAGCAAAGCAAACATTTATGGGCTAGAATATCCCTATCCAACAAAAGAAACTGTCGCCAGTATATACGAAGTGGTGGAACCTTGGACAGAAGGTTTGCTCCACTAGATACCATTTTGCTGCGTTTCTTGGATTGAAAGTGTGGCGTCCTGGGGTTCAATTGGAAATCGGACGGCAGTTAATGAACGTAAGTCAGTCAGAGTAGTGATATATGGTAACGGCAACTTTTTGATCTTGGTTTTGTTACCGAAGCACACACAGCGCTCTCGGGCGTTTTTGAGCCATGTACATATTCCATACGGTGTTGAACAAGAATATATGGTACTACCTACTGAATGAAGTTTGTGCATGATATTGTGGAGAGGAGAGGGGAGTTTATATTGTATATTCTATATATGTATGGAGTATGGGGTTTGTTATATGGGATTTGCAGTAAGGACAGTATTTCTTTTCTAACATTAGGTTCCTTCTCGGTGAGTCTGTTCATTAGTATGTACGGCCATGCGTACTTGTTTGGATGCAAGCGCCTTCTTTGTCCTGTCTCCATCTCCTACTTTCTATTTTTTCGTGATTAGAGTTTTACTGTGGTGGTACGTACTCGTACGTTTTCATCCTATATGGCACACCTTGTCTTTACCCCATTCGTTCTGCGCGGAGATGTTTTCTGCAGTATCCGTCCCAACGGTCGAGCCCGTTGCCGTCGGAACTTCCTGGGCAATGGCTATACTCGTGTGCCTGGGCGCGGGTGTGGCAGTTTGCGTTGAGACTGCTGAGGTGCTTTTGACAGGTGGGTTGCGGCGCGGCCAGTTCGAAAGTCTTAGACGTATGGCTTCGGTGGCGAGACGGTGCTCTGCTGGGTCGTGATGCGTGGGGTCTTCGTGGAGGTTGATGGGGATGGGTTTTCGATGGCGTCGCGTTGATGAGGTTGGGTGGGAGGTGAGTGGGTTGGATGAAGGGGCTTTTTGTGGTGTTGGGATTGAAGAGGATGCTGGTGTTGCACGTCTTATCTGGATGGCACTTTGCTGGCCGTTGTGCGGGAGGGAGAGGCTGCGATTGGCTTGGGTTTTGGTCGCTCTGTTTGGTGAGGATGTCGTGTCCGCTTCTGTTCTCTTTCTTTTTCCTTTTTCGTTGGGACTTGTGCTTGAGCTTCTTGTTGGGCTTGGGAGGCTGTCGTTTGGATTTGTTTCATGGATTGATGGCACCCGCTCGTTTTGATGCTTCTCAACGCTTGTGCCGTGGGGTAGGGTCTCAGTTGTTGAAGTGAGACTTTGAGCTTTTGTCATTGTGCCTAGTGAGGAGTCCCCGTTTACGCTTTTCCTCGTCTGTTCACCATTGGGAGTAACACTTGAGCTCCTTCTTGGGCTTGGAAGGCCGTTATCAGGATGCGTCTCCTGGATTGATGACTCCTGCTGACTTTGCTGCTCATGAGTACTTGGGGCGTATGGTAGGTTCTCCGCTATTGGAGCAGGGCCTTGGGTCAGGTAGGGTGAAATGTACGCCCTTTCAGTCGCTGGAAAACCTGAATCAACAATTGTCCTGGAAGCCTCAAATCTGGGCTCCTGTGACGCTGGCTGGTTAGGAAATGGGAAGAGTGGAAGGGGGTATTGTCTGCTCTCTGCGGCGTTCCATAGTGCTAATCGAGGCGCTCGACCTCGTCCCTCTTGCTGGTATATTAGGAGTGGCTTTAGTTCCTTGACGTCCGTCATGGATTTCCTTGGTACAGACATTACCTGAGCTCCAGGAAATTGAGGTGGAGAGAATCGATGCAAGACTGGACGGTCTATTGCTATCATGTACTAATCTTCCTGCATATTGGATCCTCCACTCTTGGGCCTTCCTCATACAAGGGCAAGCAAAGCGTGAGATAGGATGAAGGGTCAGATTGAGTAAAGAGGCTACATGAGTACCGCAGGAGATGAAAAAACAAGCATCATGACTCAATCAATGCAGCGCATGAACGACCAAGGCCCAACAAATTCAAGCAGAATAATTGTCAATATAACGCCACGGCCGTTGTACCTCTGACATCCGGAGGTGGTGCTCTGATAACTGGAGTCTTGTCTTCTCTCCACCTTACCTGTCTCTAAAATGGAATGTTTTAGGCATCTTGAAAGATGTTTATGAGGTAAGCCTCCTTATATTATACGTATCAGAGGAAACGATATAATCTTCCCAAAGCGACAGAAGGACAAAATCCATAACAGAAGCCGCAGCTTCCCCACCAGCTTGACGGTCTTCATTTTAACGACCTGTATTTGAGTATGCTGAGGGTTTTAACCCTGTCATATTTATGGAGGCAGGATATGGAATTTCCAGTGCAACTCTTCTGTGAAACCTAGCGAGATGTATAGATACAACAAGCAAAGGAGAGGAGCCAAGCAAACAGCAAATTTCATAATAATGTTGAAGCATGTAACAATGTATCTTGTATGTAAACACTCTCGTAAACCGTCAATGATGAGGTAGTAATCTCAAGGATTTCGTAGTGCAATTAAGAAAGATTGGCAGTGGCCTCATTCTGGTGAGAGCCGCTGTAGATCCTCGCGTTCGCCAAGAAGCCTTGGGACAGGACACCTCAAGGAAAGTTGCACCGCACAACGCGCATTAAAATATCCCCCCATTGAGCAACGGTGACCCCCCTCAAATCCGCTGGGCAATACTCTTCACATTGGGTAGTAAACCCTGTCATCTGCATGTCCTAGACCGCTATTGCTGGAGATCGGTCTCCCCCCTTCCATGACAAGCTCCGCCCGACATGCAATCCTCACCAAATATGCTCACAAAGGTAGCGACCTCAGACCACGCATTTCACGAACTCGTTGCTAATGCCATGTTCCATAAAGTTTGAATCCAAGTCGTCGCGAGCAAAAGGCATAGCTTTCCATCCAAAGAGGTCCGTACCAGGCCTCCAGCAAGCCCCCAGTCTGTCGATTAGCTGACGACACGTAGACCATGGATCCTCGTCTCGCTACATTCATCTACAATTCAGCTTTGGGACTATCGTATGGGCACGTTGATAGACCGGTTCGAGGAGCATGATGGGCCAGTCAGGGGTATCGATTTCCACAAGACTCAACCGCTGTTCGTCTCTGGGGGGGATGACTACAAGATCAAAGTATGGTCTTACCAGAGTCGGAGGTGCCTCTTCACCCTCAATGGCCATTTGGACTATGTTCGGACGGTATTCTTCCACCATGAATTGCCCTGGATTCTGTCGAGCTCCGACGACCAAACAATACGAATCTGGAATTGGCAAAACAGATCTCTTAGTCAGTTCGCACACCCTGTAGGGCCAAACCTGAGCTAACATTCACAACCAGTCTGCACAATGACGGGACACAACCACTATACGATGTGCGCGCAATTCCACCCGAAGGATGATTTGATTGTTTCTGCTTCCTTAGATCAATCGGTGCGGGTCTGGGACATATCGGGTCTGCGAAAGAAACACTCTGCGCCTACATCCATGACATTCGAGGACCAAATGTCTCGTGCCAACGCGAATCAAGCGGATATGTTCGGAAATACAGATGCGGTGGTGAAGTTTGTTCTAGAAGGCCACGACCGTGGTGTGAATTGGGTAGCTTTCCACCCAACCTTACCCCTAATAGTCTCCTCGGGCGATGATCGACTGGTGAAGTTATGGAGAATGAGTGGTTAGCTCCATGATCAAATAGTTTTTGACAAAGACTAACACACTCTAGAAACCAAGGCATGGGAGGTGGATACCTGTCGTGGTCACTTTCAGAATTCTTCTGCTTGCCTCTTCCACCCCCACCAAGATCTCATCCTATCTGTTGGCGAGGATAAAACCATTCGAGTCTGGGACTTGAACAAGCGCACATCAGTCCAGTCTTTCAAACGAGAGAATGATAGGTTCTGGGTCATTGCCGCTCATCCAGAGATCAACCTCTTCGCAGCGGGTCACGATAATGGTGTCATGGTGTTTAAGCTGGAACGAGAGAGACCTGCATCTTCTGTTTACCAAAATCAGCTATTCTACATCACGAAGGAGAAAGTGGTCAGGTCATATGACTTCTCGAAGAATGTAGAATCTCCAGGCCTGCTGTCTTTGCGGAAATTGGGTAGTCCTTGGGTCCCACTGAGAACCCTGTCTTACAATCCCGCTGAGCGCGCCATTCTCGTAACTTCACCGGCAGACAATGGATCTTATGAGCTAGTTCACCTTCCGCGCGATTCTTCTGGTGCAGTTGAACCTACCGATATGAAGAAGGGACAAGGCAACTCTGCAATCTTTGTTGCTCGCAATCGATTCGCCGTCTTCACTCAGTCTAATCAGCAGGTTGACATCAAAGACCTGACCAACTCAACTACTAAGACAATAAAGCCCCCTCCAGGCACAACAGATATATTCTTTGGGGGAACTGGGTGTGTCTTGATGGTCAATCCAACAACTGTCGTTCTTTTTGACATACAACAAAAGAAGCAGCTTGCCGAATTAGCTGTCGCGGGTGTAAAATATGCTGTATGGTCTAGTGACGGACTTTATGCAGCATTACTGAGCAAGCATAATGTTACGATCATTACGAAGTCTTTAGAGCAAGTAAGCACGCTGCACGAAACAATCCGCATCAAATCCGCGGCGTGGGACGACGCTGGCGTTCTCCTATATTCCACCCTCAACCATATTAAATATACTTTACTCAATGGGTGGGTAATCAGAACGCTACTGTAAATCATCGCTGACATACCAGCAGGGACAACGGTATCGTTCGTACTCTAGATCAAACCGTGTACCTCGTCCGAGTGAAAGCACGAAGCGCATACTGCCTAGATCGAGCGTCGAAACCAAAGGTCCTCGATGTTGACCCCACAGAGTATCGCTTCAAGCTTGCGCTTGTCAAGAGGAATTACGAAGAAATGCTACAAATGATCAAGACCTCGAGTCTTGTCGGTCAAAGTATCATCTCGTACCTACAGAAGAAAGGGTATCCGGAAATTGCGTTACAATTTGTGCAAGACCCTCAGACGCGATTCGAGCTTGCTATCGAGTGCGGAAACCTTGACGTAGCTGGCGAGATGGCGAAACAGCTTGATCGACCAAAACTTTGGAGTCGGCTCGGCGCTGAAGCCCTTGCACACGGCAATCATCAGGTAGTGGAAATGACATATCAAAAGCTTCGTCAATTTGACAAACTGTCTTTTCTCTATTTATCGACTGGCGACGAAGAAAAGCTCGGTAGGATGGCAAAGATTGCAGAGCACCGCGGTGACTTCCAATCACGCTTTCAAAACGCCTTGTACAATGGAGACGCAAATGCTCGTGTGCAGATGTTCAAGGAGCTCGATTTATGTGAGAGATCCATTTACCCAAAATCCACGGTCTTTTGATTACTGATGAAGCGTAGATCCTCTCGCCTATGCTACAGCTAAATCTAATGGACTCGAGGACGAAACCCAGACAATTCTAGAAGCTAGCGGGCTTACCGAGGAGCAAATCTCACTACCAACAATGGGAAGGCCATTGCAGCCCCCGAAGCCAATTGTACCATCACACAAGTCGAATTGGCCTGTGAAGGCAGCGTCTCATTCGTTCTTCGAGAAAGCCCTTCTTGGCGAAGTTGGAGCCATTGATGACGAAGTAGCGCCGACCACGAATGGCTTTGACCACGTTGATGGTGAGCCTGAGGACGAGGATGTCACCCGAGACGATCAGCTTGCGGGAGAGGACGACGAAGATGCTGCGGGCTGGGATATGGGCGATGATATCATCGTCGAAGCCGAGTCTGACTTCGTTAATGTTGACAGTGCAGATGCAGGCGCTGGCAGTAGCGAAGCCGATCTCTGGGCTCGCAACTCACCTATCGCTGCAGATCATGCTGCCGCAGGATCTTTCGAGACAGCTATGCAGCTTCTCAATCGCCAGGTGGGCGCTGTAAACTTCGCACCGCTCAAGCCTCGTTTCCTGGAGATATATCAGGCTTCGAAGAGTTACCTCCCAGCAACGCCAGGTTTAAGCCCATTAGTGAATTATGTACGACGGAACATCGACGAAAGTGATCCCAGGAAGGTATTACCAATCATACCGAGGGACCTCGAATCAATAGCAACTGTTGACTTGCAAGAGGGGTATGGCGCCATGAGATCGAATAAGCTTGATGACGGTTTGAAAACTTTCAAGCGAATACTACACTCGCTTCTTGTCAATGCAGTGGCTTCCCAGTCAGAGGTCGCCGAGGCAAAGAAGATTATCACTACAGCAGCCGAATATGCGATTGCTATGGCCCTAGAGCTCGAAAGGAGAACGATCCACACAGAAGGTGAAGAAAACATCAAAAGGAGTCTTGAGCTTTCAGCATATTTTACCATACCTAAGCTTGAAGTAGCGCATCGACAGCTTGCGCTCATGGCTGCCATGAAGTTGGCGTTTACGAACAAGAACTTCTCATCAGCACTCAGCTTTGCCAATCGCATGCTTGCGAATGGTGGCTCGGCTAAGCTTCTCGACCAGGTACGCATCCTGGTAGCGGGCTCATGTAAATGTGGACGAGTATACTGACTGTGCTCAGGCCAAGAAAATCAAAGCGCAGTGCGAGCGAAGTCCGCAGGATAAGATAGACATCGAGTTTGATCAGTTCGCCGAGTTCGATATATGTGCTTCTTCGCATACACCGATATATAGCGGATCACCGAGTATCGCTTGCCCCTTTGATGGTGCAAAGTACCACTCAAATTATAAGGGCCAGGTTTGTAGGGTTTGTGAAGTATGCGAAATTGGCGCTCCAGCGAGCGGTATTAGGTTATTTGTGTCATGAGCATCAGGATAAGGACTGAACGTCTTGCCTCGAGTATCAACAATTGTGTCGGTCTGATTCTACTGTGAAAAGGATCTTACTTAGCTGTGATCGCAGAGCTTGTGGCCGCTCTTGTGCCTCGCCCTAAATAATTGAAGGTCTCTGAGATTGATTCGTCTCCAGCATGCTCAAAGTGGAGCTTCCCACTCATATTCATCGATCTAAGCTTTATACCACTCCTTTCACTTCATCTCTTATACATCACCATTGGAAATTCCACAGACACCACTCGCCAAAGATTACTGATATCACCGGGATTCCCCATCCAGCAACAACCTGTGATGCACTGTTAACCTGGAAACTTACAATGGTGTCTTCTAAGAGCCTTTCCATCTGGGGACTAAGAATACCGTTCTCGATCGTCTTCACAACGCTTCCTTTCGAGCACAAGCCTCAAATCTTCCCTCATCTTGACTCGAAGGCATCTATGATTGGTCCAGGTAAGGATGAAAGCGGTAGTGGTACTGCTGGTCGGTAATGAACACAAGGGACGACTTGTGACGCCTGTCTTGGACCCGCAATACTCGAATATCCAAAACTTGGTCGTAGAAGAGCCCTCTTTGGCCTATTGGACTCCTCCAAGAACAATCTGCTTGCTCTGTCAGATTGATCCTATGGGCCTGTCCCTATTCGCTGTTCTATTGCATTCATCCTATCAAACCGCACGGGGAGGTCGCGCACGGCACCTATCAGACCAGCCAGACTTGGAATATCGGGTACCATTCGTCAGAGGAGACCGGTATACACGGAGGTAAACCCTCACAATCTTCCTCACCACCAATCACTCCCATTCCCTCCTGATCAAGTATATTTAATTGCAACCCTTTGAAACCCGGTTTCATATCCTGTATCGTGCCTGCGCGAGACCATAGCTACGACAGCCTAGTTTGTTCGTCCATCGCGTTGTATGTACAGCGTTGAGAAGCTGTCCTTTGGCCTCGATGACCCATCTGGTAGTAACCCTTGAATCCCCTAATAATGGTCATCAAGGCTTTTGGCGTTTGGCGAGAGTCGTACGATGCTGTCATGTACCTGCAGCAGGAGCGTCCAACCGCCAGGCACGCGACCATGCACTCGAGACCCGATCATCCCCGTACGGGCTGTATTCTATCGCTACCGAGCTTTCAGCCTTGGATAGAGTTCTATCGTAATTCGATATTTCTCAGTCACTTGGCCATTGGGCATTTTATGTTCACCTTGATTAGACGTATATCATGGTAGGCACACGGTGCCGTGGGTGCTCAAGAATGATAAAAGAGCATTCAGCCTTATGGTATCAAGTCCTTCAGTCCCGTCCCACGTCATTCACATGTCTGGGCAGCATGGTTCACTGCGCCACGTTCTTTCCTGTACCCCTAGGGGCCTCACAATTCCAGTAAATCTGTCCAATCCACCACGGCCCCACGCCCATGAAACAAGCACAACTAAAGCTACACCAAAAACTTACACCATAGTCGGGGCAAGACCTCCTCTATCAGCACGTGCCTTTCATCCCCAACGATGTCGAGCTTATCGAAGCTCGTCCCTCTTGTCGTCCTCTTCATAGTCCTTGCTTTCCTGGCCTTCGTTGGCTATGCGGTTTACACAATAGTGACTGATGTCGCGGACAAAACGTCCAAGAAGATGGAACAGAAGAACGTCAGCTTTGGAAAGGAGGGTATGAAAATTGGAGTGAAAGAAGTCAAGAACGAGAATTATGTCGATCAGACTCAAGGGTACGATAATCCATTCGCGAAGGCGCTTGTTCCAGAGGGTTACCGCTGTTAAAAGGATTCTGGACTCTTTCACCCTATGCTCTTTGGTTTCGGTTGGACACTTGTAAATGAGCTTGGCTAATGCGTGGTTCATTCTGCAGTCTTCTCGTCAAAGCCTGGAATTACTCCAGCTGGCCCGCATACAAGTCGCGATTGTGGAACAAGGAGAACGAGCAACCACAGAAGGCCCCTTCGAAATCGCAGTTAGCCTTCCCTATCCTCCTCTCGTAGTGCTTGACAGCTTTCAGGCATGCTACACGTTGATCTGACATCTGTAACAGATTTTCGCGCTCGAGTATATCAGGCAAGGCAAAGGCACCCTGAGGCATCAGAGAGAAGATCAACGACCAAATGATGAAAAAGCTATTATGATACCATCTTTTCCAGCGTAGCGATTGCAGCGAGTCCGACTCTCTGGCGCTGTGACGTACATGTAGTATGAGGCGATCGGTGTACATGATACCCAGCAGCTGATTCCATATCTTGAAATATATCGGCGCAGATTTTGTTGAGCGAGTGGGCATCATGATTGCTTCAATGGTGATAGCATTTCAACGATGATAGTGACGAAGGGTTCTTTCCCTATCTCTTTGGAATTGAATGGGTAGTCGCCCCTCAAAGAGGGCTAAAGCATGTTTACCTCTTCCTTACATTGCGATATGTACTTGTCACTATCCCTCAATTCTGTATACCTTTCCTTTCGCTTCAAGCCACCAATTATCACTATCGCATCCTATATTCCTATAACGACACCACGATGCAGTCTCCCCGCCTTCTCAGTGTTCGTGTCAACTCTGAAGACCCCGACCCTTTCTCAGCCGCACCGCTTTACTATGGTGCAGACAATCATGCCAAACACGGCGATGAACACCGTACCCATACGTCGGTACAGAGCTCCAGCTTATCACGCAATGACCAAAGTCTGCTTACCCTTCGGTGTAGCTCCACGAAGCAAGCAGTCTTCCTGCGTTTAGACGGCTGAGTCTCGGTGAGCACGCTTTTATCCGATACAAAACATGGGCACTGACTCACCAAACGTAGATGACACGACTAGCGAGCCGCGCAGATTTCTGATTCCTGTCGACTCAACCCTCAAGAGTCTCCTGTCCCGCGAAGACACGGACCAGGATATTCAGATTACTATAGATGACAATGGTCCTAAAGTGCTCTCACTTGGAACGCTACATTCCCATGGACACAAGCATTTCGACGTTCGCGGGACGTATATGTACGTCTTTTCGCAGTCATTCTTCATTGATATGAGCCAAATTGCACAGCGGATGGCCAGATATAGCAGCCTTTGCTCCAACAGGACTTGTCCAAAGTGCACCATATCTAGCAGTAAAATTCAGATTGATGGCAACGCTGACCTTAAATTTCTTGAAGGCTCTCAAATTTGCTTCAGGAGTTGACCCTGGCAAAGGACATCGGCCGAAAGAACATCATTCTCGATGAAGCACGCTTGAATGAGAATTCCGTGCAACGGCTCTCACGGCTGATTCGTTATTCTTTCTGGGATGCCCTTACACGACGTATCGACGCTTCCTCGATAGAAAAGGCTGGGACTGATCCCAAAGACTGGTTCGTATCCTCCCAAAGCACTCTTCTCCTACTGGGCTTTTGCCTTGGCAAATGAGCTCAGCCACTGACTCCAAGACGTGCGTAGGACCGCCGATCCACGACCACGCATATACATACCAGCTAGTTGCCCGGATCAAATCCAATATTACGAGCAGCTTGCTCGAGATCAGCCCCACATTCGATTAGATGTCAGAAGACTTACCGCCGGTATGATTACTCCTGAGGGCATCAGAGACCTCAATGATAAACCAGGTTTACTGGCACTGGCCATGGAATCCCATACCAATACACGGACCGGAGTCAGTGACTTGCGTGGTCTACCTTTCGTTGTTCCTGGTGGCCGATTCAATGAAATGTATGGCTGGGATAGCTACATGGAGTCTATTGGGCTAATTGCTGATGGACGTGCCGATTTGGCCAAATCTATGGTCCAGAATTTCTGCTTTTGTATAAAGCACTACGGTAAAATTCTCAACGCGAATCGTACGTACTACTTGGGACGCACACAACCACCCTTCTTGACGGACATGGCCCTTCGGGTGTACGAGACTATACGGGTAAGCAACCTCTTCAGGTGACTACATTATCAACGATGCGCTGGTCTCAGTTTCTTGGCTCTGGGCCTGTTCCTTACCAAGTCTCACACGCTTTGTGACGACTCATATTTTAGTAATACTGACTAGGAGAATTATGTAGCACGAGTCCGATGCTTTAGATTTTCTTCGGGAGGCTATCCTTGCTGCTATCAAGGAGTACTACACGGTGTGGATGGCATCTCCTCGCTTTGATCCACTCACTGGACTGTCACGATACCGACCAGAAGGCATTGGGATTCCTCCTGAAACAGAGTCTACCCACTTCGTCCATGTTCTCGCGCCCTATGCGAGCAAGTATGGCATGCAAGTCCCTGAGTTTATTCAAGCGTACAATAGATCCGATGACACTATCACGGAACCAGAACTCGATGAATACTTTCTCCATGACCGGGCAGTGCGAGAATCAGGACACGATACGTCGTATCGGCTGGAAAATGTTGCTGCTAATCTAGCAACAATTGACCTCAATGCGCTACTCTACAAGTACGAGACCGACATTGCTCACGCTATCCACAAGCATTTCAAGGACCATTTGAGCATCCCAGCCGACATGTGCCGTACCATTGGCGGAATGAAACCCGATCAAGTGGAGACTTCTGCTGCATGGTCAGTCATATTCTTGCTTAAGCCCCCCCCCCATGCTAGGCATGACTGCCTTAATCTTTCATTTGATAGCGATCCAAGACTGACCACAGAATGGACTAGGTCCCGCCGGGCCAAGAACCGAAGACGAGCTGTAGATCAGTACCTGTGGAACGAAGAAAATGGTATGTACTTCGACTACGACACCGTCAAGCGCAAGCAGACCACATATGAAAGCGCCACAACTTTCTGGGCAATGTGGGCTGGATTGGCTACACCAGCGCAAGCAGCTGCGTTGGTGAAGAAAGCCTTGCCCAAACTCGAAGCTTTCGGCGGACTCGTGTCCGGAACCGAACACTCTCGCGGCATCATCAGCATCGAGAGACCGAGCCGGCAATGGGACTACCCCTACGGTACGAGCCTTTCCATTCCCACCCTAACCAACTGCCTCAGAAAAGTCCAACTAACAACGCGATACATTCCCAGGCTGGGCACCGCACCAAATCCTCGCCTGGCAGGGCCTGTCCCGCTACGGCTTCAGCGAGGACGCCGAGCGCCTGGCGTACAAATGGCTCTACATGGTCACCAAAGCTTTCGTGGACTTCAACGGCGTCGTGGTGGAAAAGTACGACGTCACGCGGCCCGTGGACCCGCACAAGGTCGAGGCCGAGTATGGGAACCAGGGCGGAGGGTTTCGGGGCGTGGCGCGCGAAGGGTTCGGGTGGGTGAATGCCAGTTTTGTGGTTGGGTTGGGGGTGGTGGATGCGCATATGCGGCGGGCGTTGGGGACGGTGACGCCTTGGGGGGTTTTTTGGAGGGCGGTTGGTGGGGGTGGGAGCCGGGGTGGGGACCGGGGTGGGGCGGGGAAGGAGGGGGAGGCGGGTGGGGAGGGGGTTTAGGTTGTCAGGTTGCTAGGTAGGTTCTTGTCCTTTTTCTTGGAAGCTTGCATATGTGGTTTCATCTCTGTGTCGATGGTTTCACTAGAGATAATCTAGCAGGGATTCGAGGCTTCCCGAGTAGTTGTGCGGACGAAAGTGCATTAAGACTGGAGCGATAGATTCCTAATCCAAGAGACCTTTGTGCTTTTCAGCTCCTCTGGTGTTGTACATTGATACTAATGTTACATATTATGATAGCCGACATCATCATCATCCCAGTGGTTTTACAACGTAGCCGTACACATCGCTCAATACCCATGTCCCACTTGAAATCAGATATTGATACAGATAAGAAAACGCTCGCTAAACGGTCGACCAAGCAAACTATTCCAAATTTCATTTCATCCGTGCGGGTCATTGATACTAGTACAGAGACATATTCGATCAAATAAGTGAAGTGAGAAACGCTGAATAAAGCTCCTAAAAACGACAGTGAATTAAAAATTAGGGTGTTTCTGGAGGGCTGCCTCCTCGTGATTTGCGGTAATGGGAATTAAGCAAAGGTAGGCAGTCCGTGAGCTTCGTAAATGGTGGAGTGGGCCTTGGATTTGACCTTTGTCCATGGTGGCCAGGGTTGCTGTGAGTGCATGTTCAAATCGTAAGGTGGGAGGGCATGTGTGCCGGGCCAGGATGGGGAATGGTAGGCGTATTGCCGTTGCTGGAGTATGTTTAGTGAGTCCACTTATGTAAGAAAATCCGAGCGGAAGGAGGTACTTACAGGAGGAACCCAGTTTTCCTCAGCCACAAACGCCATCCCTGACGGATCGTAGCTACTCCATGATGGCGGCGCCGCGCCTTCGGGATGCGGAGACTGCTGAATGATTGGCTGAGACCAGGACTCGAGAGAGGTAGACTGTGGTCGTTGGATCACTTCCTGAGGGTAGAATTGCTGAGCCACCGCTTGCGGTTGCAGATAGTCTGAATGGGGGGAATAACATGAATCAGAGGATGAATACAGAGGAGAGTCTCCGGATGGTGTGAGGCCATAGAGCAGCTCTGGGAGTAGGCTACGTGGTGCCGTACCTATTGGGGTATGAGACAGCTCATGCAGGCTCGGTCCGCCCGGCTGGGACTCGTAGGAGCCCCGGTGCATGTTGGGTTCGAGTATGGAACCGATGGACATGGTGCCAGACGATTGTGGGAAGGAAGGCGCGGGTGCCGGCGCTTGTTGGGACATGGGAGCAGCGCTGATACTGCCTCTGGATGGACTCGAGGCTTCGCTGGCTGAGCCTTGACGGTACTGATTTCGGAAGGCCGATGCTTCAGCCGATGGCATGTTATGTCTACTGAAGTAAGTGCATGACCTCAGGATAAAGTATACATCAGCTCACTGTCGTTCCATGTGCCGTGCTAGGAGGTCGGCTCGCTGGAAAGGCTTGCGGCAAGTATCAATTTCGCATTGAAACGCTGGCGAAGTATTGTGATTGGCTTCATGGCGCCTAGATTTTGCTTATCAGCATATGTGATTGCCATCTAATACTCTGCTGACGGCATACTTGCGGTGCTCCGCTCGAGTGAAAATCTAAACCTGATTTCAGTCCGAAGCGGTATTTTCTTTTGGCATTGTGGCATACCTTGGAACAACCTGGGTATTCGCAAGCGTGGACCTTCTTTCCCTTCTTCGCCTTACTTACGCGATGTGTCGTTGGTGTGTACGTTATCTCGGCCGTCTGGTCCAATAGTCCCAGGATTGGCATTACTGAAGCCCTTGATGATTCTCCTCGACCTCGAGTCGGTATAGCCTTCGCCGTCTGACGCTGCCTTGTGGATCCTTTTGGCTGCCTGGAAGATGTTGCGGCATCAGGAGACATGGATGAACGATTTCGTTGTTGGGTGGGATTCGAGGTTGTAGAGTTTTCGTCCGAGGCTGATGAGGGTTCAGATGCAGAGGGCGAGATCTGCTTTTGTTTCCCAAATGGCTGAAATGTATTGATTGGTAAAGACTGGTAGGGTTGCTCGGCCATGGTATGAAGCCTGTGACTCGGAATATATTATTTCCGCTTTGAACAAGCAGACGTTGCTATAGAATGAATGAGATGACTGATTTATCGTGGGGAACATGAGAGAAGGATCAGGCAATGAATGTAGTCCGAGTGGTCGTGTAAGGTCTGCCAAACTCGTTTTGATTGATTAATTGAACGTATTTGATAGTGGTCATGTACAATCCGTCAGCCTACCAGTCTAGACCTGTATTCTGTCAACTTGGTAGGCTGGCTGAACATGGTAGAGACAGGGAAGGGAGCAACGTAGTGAATATTAAACGATTAAGGGAGCGTTTGCAAAGTAAAAAGATACTCAAGGTTGATATGCAAAGCCTTGCACACCCGAGGGTGGGGTGGTGGGAAGGATGCTGCCGCGAGCGAACGTTCCCTATTTGGGTTATGCTGGAGGGCAGCAAGCTTTCCAGTCTTACCCTCTTCGAGCATGTGCAATTTCGCTTGAGGTGAGGCCTGCAGAAACCAAAGATATCGTGAGAAGCCATTGTATTTTTAACGCGGCAGTGCATGTCATCATCGGATTCGATGGTTGTCCCATCTCAAGTCTCGAGGAACTTGTCGCCTTCGTACTGCCTAGCTTGACCTTGAGACACAGCAGACTCGGGCCGTGGAGAGGGGCTCAAGCTCCCTGCAATCTCCAGTGTGGTCACCGTTAGACACGGGAGGATAGGTATCGACCGCTGATCGACAGGCACAGGCGTGAGTACCAGCAGCCTTGTATCGACTCGCTTCGGAAAGTGCCGTTGGTTGAAACGTGGACCACTGTGACCCTGCTGTTACCAGGCAGAACAGACTCTAGAAAAACTGCGTCCATGATTGTGGGCAAGCACAGGCGAGGTGGGCGTTTGTGGTTGGCAGGGGCAGGAGCAACAGCATTCAGGAGTTGGAGTCAAGATGCATGAGGTGCATTAGCTGCTTATCCTCAACGCTAAAGTTGGTATCATTGGTATTTTTGGCATCAGCCTCGTCAATCCTTCCGCATTCGCTGACCCCTTTCTTATACAGAGTGACAGAGTAAGGTAGCACCCTTTTTAGACAGCATAGGAAGCCTGACTAACAGTAGACCAGAGCGTCAAATTCCAAAGTCTTTTTTACGCTTCGATGAAACATCCGCTCTTCGGTAGATCTGGAATACCATACTTCGCAAGCGTGTCATCTTGGTAGCTGTGCGGTCTTTTTCATTACCTTACCCTTTAACCATTCCTTACGACTAAGAGCAAATCTGTACCGCTTTATACATTCTGTGGCTTCGCCGTGCGCCTGCAGAGGCTCATTTCCCACGCGGTCATGCCACGCTGTGAATTAGGTGTGTGGTGTCGACGGCATCGCATGCGCTTTTAGTTCCCTCTGCTAGAGTTGCAGCGACACCCCCCGACAGCGACGGTGTCCAGTTCCACTCCGCATTTCTGTTACAACCTTAACCTCTCGTTCCTGACGATCTCGCCTCTTTTGTCCCGATCACGTTAGACGTGCCGCTCGCTGAAGTGAGCTGCACAGTCCCACACAGGGGCCTCAAATGCCAAGGCCTTCCATCCGCCAACTCGACCATGCCGAAAAGACAACGACAAGACAAAGTGCAGATACAGGCTAGCGATCCGATCTCACGCACTCTGATACAACCGGACCCTGTGCACTAAATCGTGCGATGGAAAGCTATCCGTAGGAACCCCGTAGGAACCGTGAGACGCAGCACTGACCACCTAGCGGCGCATGGCAAATGCAGGAAGCAGACAATACTCGTCCGCGTACCTGCGTCGGTGTGCGGAAGTCAATGTCATTGACAATCTAGATGAGGGCTGACGTAGGCGAACACGAGGAGCACCTCGAATGGGATTGACATCCAGCATGCTGCAGTGCAACGGTCCACGCTACCGAGTCCTCCGCATGTTGGTGCATGACGATAGGTCGCCCTCAGTCGTTTGCTACTTCCATATACCCTCCCCGCTCGCCAAAGTACACTCCATCCTCACCGTTAGCAACGGGGGCCAGTCTGCCTCGTGGCTATTAGTTTGAGCATCGACACGTGGGAAGTGCTGCCGTATCATTACCACGTCGGCGTTATTCGTGCTAATACGGAGTACTCGGGGGTGTTGTACCATTGTTTCGGCAGATGAGGCCGATCCTTGCTCACGCATTGTGCCACAGCGCCGGCATGACCACCGGAGGGGGCACAAACATGCTCTACTGCTTCGTTGTGTACAGGGTATCCCTCTCGTCGAATATTCCAATCAAACGGAGATATACAGTTCCCCCAAACGTTGGCCATTTTAGCCCCCTGCAACATTATCTCTATCTATCCAGCACCCCATCCAGCCGGCGCCGGAGGTACAGCTACGTGACCAAACTTCCCGTCAAATGGACCGTATTCGATAAAGCGTGTCATCGTGCGTAGCCTGACATTCTTGGCCACGCAAGCCCTTGCAGATCCAATGACTTGAAAGCCGTGCAGTGCTATACATAGGTCATCGCGCAAGACGATGGAGCATCATTGCCTGCACTCACTCGACGGAAATTTACAGTTCCGCTGAGCATCATAAGTGTGTGAGACTGGTAACCATTAGACGCAAAGAAAGGGGCGAAATGTGGCCATCATAGCTCAAGTGCTAAAACTGGACGAAATAAAAACAATTAGATCAAAGATCGTAAACCAGTACCCTCCGCGTCGCTATTTCACAACAAATGCAAATCCCGATACCGAATAGACCATCCCATGACTCAGCTTGTGAGAGAGCGTCCGTCACCCAGCCATAAATACTCCTCTACTAATATTTTTTCGCCAAAAGATTCAACACAAAGGTATAGATCACTCAGCTAGCGACCCTGCTTATCAGGCCCACGTAAGCGTTCGAACAACCCACGACTCATTTCCGGACTCGGAGACGTCGGCGAGACGGGACTGAACAACGGATTCGAGTTGGTTCGAGGTGACGAGAAGGCATCGAGGGTGCCCTGTCTCGAAACCGGCTCCGGTGAGAACGTGCCCCGCCTCGAGACGGGGCTGAACGGCTCGCCCGAGTGTCCGGAACCTATGGCTGCCGCACCATCGTTGATAGGTGGCGAGGGAGCGCCGCGAGCGGGAGACTCAAGACTGGGCAGGGAGTCGATGGTGGAAGCCCGTCGGCCTGACAGACGCTCCCTGAACGACCGACGTCTTGATGTCTGGGTGATTGGCGATCCGGCATTGCTACCACGATTCCTTCTGCTGAAGATGCCTGGTGAGGAGGCTGCCGATGTTGGATTGGAACCATGCAGCTCGCCTGTCAACGGATGGTCGCCCGGCAGCTCGGCGGCTGGTGCCGAGGGGTCGTACATCTCGTGAAGCGGCCGTAGTGCCATTCTCTGTTGCGACGCCGATCCTGTGAGCTCGGGAACGGACACCCCACCGCCATCGGCTTCGGCCATGCCCGACCGTTGTCCGGGGTGGTTACCCTTTTCGTCCACCCATCCTGGGGAACCATGCTCTTCGGGCTTCCGGGGACTAGGGGCGGAGCCGGCCATCTCATATCTTTGATTCTCTTCGCCTGTGTCTAGCTCTCCCTTAACGTACCCTTGACGGATGGCTTCGTCACGAGGAGGTGAATCGTGGCCACGGGACTGTTCCGACGATATCTTCTTGTACCTCTTATGTCTGAGGAAGAAGTATGCACCGATGGCGCCGCCGATAGCGAGAACACCCACCACAACACCCACTGCGATACCAGCGGTCTTGCCCGTGGAAGAGCCTCCCGAGCTCCCCGAGCCTGACTTGCTATCCATTGATTTAATCGGTACTAACGTTTGCTGCATATTCTCTTTGAACGTGCATTGTGATAACGAAAAGTTCCGACGTTCCCAATCAACCGTGAGGTACCTGTGTACGTGTAAGAAGGGATGGCCAATCAAGACAAGGCGGTCCACTCACGCTTCTTGAAGGAATGTACGACCCAACGTATATTGGCTCTCATTGGCGGCTCTTCTCAAGGGAAAGTATCTTGAACCGTTTACTACACCAGGCGTTGGTGGCGATACCAGTAGATCGAAACTTGTGTAAGGGAGAGTGATATTCGTGATTTGTCCGCCAGCCGCGGTAGCACCCAGGGTGAATGTGATACTTGCTTTTTGGGCTTGTAGTTGGGTGCGCAACGAGGTGTTGACAAGATACAGCTGCGTTGTCTCATCATAGGTTAGACCGAAGGCTTTTTCAAAGGCCTGACATGCCGCAAGTGGAAGCCAAATCTGAGGAACTGTCGAGTCGACCAGGGACATGATGCCCGTCGGCAAAAGATTATTTGTCGTTCCACTCCGGTCAACCGATGAAATTGACTGTATACCAACCATCAATTCCCTCGATGTTTCGGGTGCAAGAGGTATCGTCAGATTATTGGGCGTGAAGCGCGACGAGTCATAGCCTCCTAAAGTGAGACTTCCCAGCACCTGCTTCAAGCTGTATTGGTTGCCTGTGGTATAGCCAAAGCTGAGACTCGGTATTAAGTTTCCAGCCTTCAACGTGCTCATATAGCTCGGTATCCCCTGATCTTGCGGCGTGAAGTTCGTCGAAGCGGGGTTCAATCCCAGCATGCCTATGTAAAAGTCCGTACTCGAATAAGCTCCGATGACCTGACTTGTCAAGACAGGACCTCCGCTTCCCTGTATTCCCAGGCCTACCGTCTCGTTACCGAACACCGCTCCGACAGAGATATTCAGGTTCTGCTCTGTAGCGAATTGGTAGGAGCCATGCTGGCGCCAAGTCGAGGACTGGTTGTAGTTGAACGTTCGCCCACGCATCTCTACACAATTATCGTCATTCATGGGGCAGCCTTGGGGCAGGACCACCCATGTATCCGGGTTAGCGGCCGAGACGAACACCCTGACATCTTGTATAGGAGTGCCCACTTGCAGGGTAAAGGATGACCAAGGGCCGTCGTCGCCGTCCCTATAGCAAAGAAGTCAGCATTGCGATTGCAGATTTCAGGTAATGGGGATGTACCAATTCTGTGCGGGCGCAATGGCGATGGGGGTTGGCGTTGGTGCACGCTCCAGGAGAGCAAAGCCAGAGGCGCGCACCGCCAGCAGACACTGCACGAGCCAGAGTAGGGTTGATAATGTCGACGACTGCATCCTGAGCGCCTTGATCAATACTCCGTACACCGCCAAAACTCCGAAAGGCCCAACTGGCCTAAGGCGACCAGCGTAGGAAATTGCTGTCAGAGTGTCATGCTACCGGATTACCGAGGCATTATGAGCAACAAGGACATTAGGGTATCAAAGATCACGCATAAAAGCAGACAGATGAAGAGGATAGGGATATTCCATCGCTGATGGTCGTTGTCGCCAGCATTGATGCATGTCAGCTTCAACCCCGCGCCAGTCCACATTAGCTTCAGCTTTCATGCAGATTGCACCGCATCCTGACCAATCAGATTTCCGAACATTGTAACCTTATTGGTCCATCGAATCCATCGTGGTAAGCTGATTAGGAAGTCGTATGTTACCAACCGTCAATGACTGAATGTGCAAAACGAGACCGATGTCTGGAATGGATCCATTGTATCTGGCAGGTGCTTGTGGCTTGGTCCAGCACGTGGAACGCCAAGCCCGCTCCCGCCCGCATCTTTCTTTGAAGCCATTCGCGTTTCACCACAATCAACGGCCACTCTGTCCCCACCGTGTGCTTCTTGGTACCCTATTGAATTAGCCACTCACTCCACAACGAAGTGGTTTATTTGTTCCATGTGCAATTCATTATACAGCGTGCGGATGATTGTGGGTCCCATACAAGAGCTTTCCCCGAAGGGATGCCTCTGCTGGTCTCGTTCATGATGCAGAATAAGGTTAGTCCGTCTTTATCCAACTTTGCAGTTCCTTTGCATACATCATATTTCAGATCCTGAACACATACGTTATGAAAAATAAGGCAGACGCAGGTCATGAGTGCATTCCTCTGATCTGGTTCATATCCGTGCATAGATTGTTGCATATTCTGTTTCAATTCCATGCCATCACTTCATGAGAGCCGTCGATTCTTGCCTTCAAGGAGACGATAACACAATTCATACCCGATCATCACATCAATAATGCACTCCCAAACCTTTCCCTGCAAGCAAACATCAAGTCCCAATTCACCTCAAAGGGGAGCCCCGAGCGCTCATGTTTCGCTCGTTGCAGAATAACACTTTAGACCTTCGATTCCTTCAATCTCTTTCGCTGCCGGAACTTCCAAAGTTCTGTCCTCGCTCCGTCCGCACTTTTATCTTTGAAAGGAATGTTCCTCTGAGTCTGAGCCGTCTCATTGATACCCTTTTGTCCCTCATCCTCGTTAGCCATTGTCGGAAGATACACTTCCTCTCTCTTACCTCCACTCCACCTATGAACGCTTCCCCTTCCTCATCTTCCAACCTATTGCTATCATCATCATTCGGGTTGGATTTCGCGCCATTGCAAGCTCCCTTCTGGCTCTTCAATGACAGATATCTCTCGATCAGCTCGCCTGCGGTGATTGCAGGATTGTCTCTCCTAGGCGCATTGAAAAGATGCAGCTCATGGTGGTTGAGACCGTCGATGATCTCGCAAGCAGTTTTACATCCAATACTGAGGCCTGTGTTGGCATCTGTCTGGTCCCAATCCGTAGCTCGCTTGGGTCTGTTACGTCTGATACCGCCATGTTAGTACAACAACAAGATGGTTACTCGATTTTGGAGACTTACTGCTCCATTATGTAAAGAACGCGAGCGATAGGGTGCTATGATCCGATATTGGGGTCGAAGTTCGGATCCGCTTTCTCCCAAAAGCCCGTTGGCTGCGATCTGAAAGTACTGAAAATTTTTCAGGTCTTGGGCTGGCTCACCGCTCCGTTGTGTGAGAGTTGTGTATAGGAGAGCAACTTGGTTGGGGTTCTAATACTAGGTACGGTGTTAGTCCAAGTTTGAAGTGTCATCCTTATCATCACAATTTGACGAAGTATGCAGAGCTCGGGTGACTCACCGCTCAATCGCAATGAGAAGATATGTATATGCGAGTGGAACAATGGGAATATAGGGAATATAGGGCGATGCCTAGATCTCTGAAAGATGTTATGTACGCTAACAGAAGACCTAGCCAAAGTGATAAATGAGTACAGTGTCAAGGGAATTCACACAGATGGTTCGGTGAGATTCGACACAGTTGGAAAACAACTATTCGAGTTGGTAAACAATACCAATGAGAGAGAAGAGCTTTGATGGCAAAGTACACGGGCGAAGATCCCCAGCGCATTGACTTCGGACAATGGCATTCACGGGCTTTCTTTCTTCCCCAAAATTGTGCATAAGTGCGCGGCTTTGTCCCACCATATGCAACAGCTGGAAGACCAAAAACGATCCAAATTGTCTTCGGGCGCTCAGATCCCACACATGGCCTCCAGGCTCGTGAGGACCAGCACTACTCCTACGATCCCCTCCAACAATCTTTCATCCTCAAAGGCCTCGAAACCTGGCAATCACTCCTTTCCACCCAAAACAACCCACAAACCGATCAGCCCCATTCCCAGTAAAATCTCAACATGCAACCTACACCACACCAACCTCCCCACCACAACTAGCTCGTCCTCTCAGCCAACAACCACACCCTCGGTATCCCAACCCTCAGGAACCTTCACGGGGAACACGGCAGCGGCGCCGCGTTACCAGTGCGCTGGGCTCGACACCAAAACCCAATGGTACGGTTTCCACCGGGGATGATTGCGGCCGCATCCGTGACAAGAGACTAGACATGGGTCTATTTTGGCACTTATGCAGCTCTTTCGCCGTTCGGGTATGATGACCACACGGCACGGGAAGAATGGGCGACCTTGGGGACTCTATAGCGTGTGGTCGGACACGTCAGGATGGCGCTGATCGTGGGGTCGACCTGGATTTTTCTGCATAGGAGGTTGGTGGTGGGTGCCTCTAACCTGCCCTTCTTGAGAAGGGATCGGTCAGCCACGATCGCATAGTGTTGGCTTTCACTCACTCGGGCCAGCCCTTGGGATCACTCACTGATTCGGTGATGATGCACGGACTAGAATATCATCAGCCGCCATTCAAGAAAACCATAGCCCCAGCCCCCCCCCAATATCTCTCCAGAGACCAACATACCCGACACCACCAAACCAAATACGGAATCTGCCTATCTCGTCCACAGCGCAAAGATCTGCCAAGTATCGTAGAAGGAAGGTCGCATGAGTAACCAGCCTGGGAGTGAGCCCGCATGCCGATATCGTCAGCTTCTAATAACGGCCCAGGCTACTGGGGCCGGCCCAGTACCATGGATCTGGATCGGTAGCTTTTCCCAGTAGCTTTTCCCAGTAGCTTTCCCCGTAGCTTTTCCGCGCCAGCTCACAAGGTGTTTGAACGGGTCTTTTAGCAGGAGGATATTGTTGCCACAGTTTGAACTTGCATGCGGGTGGAGAAAGAGGTAGAGCGAGACGGCATGAATGAGACGTGTCCAACGAAAGGGACCTGAGGTTCGATAGCTTTTTTCATACTTTGAGTAAGAGTTTCTTTCTGTTGCAACAGTTAAGATCCTTACAAAGAAAAGCAGAATGTGACCGTCCCGAAACCTTCCATATCGTTACACGTCTTTCTCGGTATCCTCCCGCGCCATCGCTTCACACAGACGAGCTTCTTTCTGTTGCAACAATCGACATACTTACAAAGAAAGCAGATTGTGACCGTCCCGAAACCTTCCATATCGTTACACGTCTTTTCGGTACCATATCCTCAAGCGCCATCGCTTCAGATGGACGAGCATAGACCATCATAACTCATTACAAAAGTCAAGAGTTTCACCCACCTCTTAACCAGCCTCCATTTCTCCAGTTCTCCACAACATCCCGAACTCCGCACCGCCATCCTTCGACCTCCAGCCTCTTCTCGGGATCTTTCGCCAAGGCCCCCTCCAACATCTTTCCCACCGCTCGTCCCTCCATGACTCTTGAAGCCTGCTCTCCTCGCCTGGCGTACTCCAAGGGTACTCCCTCCTTCGCCATTCCCAGCTTCTGAAGTTCCATACGAGCACAAGCATACGGGCTTTCTCCAGTAGCTGCGTACAGCAGTGTCACTGCCAAGGCGAACACGTCTGACGCAAAGGTGGCTATAGCACGCTCGTCATTGCGTTTGTGTAGTAATTCGAGGAGCTCGGGTGAAGTATAGTCCGCTGTGACGGCGCTGACTTCTCCAACGTCCTCGGGCACTGTGACTGATGAGATAACTCGCGATGAGGAGAAATCACAGTACAAGGGAATCATCTTATCCTTCTCGTCCAGTCTCAGCAGGATGTTGGCCGGCTTGATGTCCCCATGAACGCATCCCTTGCTGTGAAGAAAAGCCAGACCACGAATGAGGCACTCCGCGAGATCCGCCCATGTCTCCGCGCCAATGAGTGGGTCGAACATAGTGTTTGTCGCAAGTGGACGCTTTCTGGCTGATTTTGCGTATGTCTCGAGACTCATCGGTACTACATCGAGGACTATTGAGTTTTGCGCAACGTCAAAGCCGTAGAATGGGACGAGGTATGAGGAAGCCTCGTTGTACGAGTGGAGGTAGGTGAGTATCCTCGCCTCATTTTCGAGTATCCTATGTGCGTCGCGGCGTGATGGTTTCTTGATTGCCAATATTCTCCTACTGCTGAATGCCGAGTCGTTTGTCGGAGAGGTTGGAGGAGATAAAGGGAGCATGCCTGGTATCGTCGTCGCCTCACGGTGCTCAGTCGCGCGGTACACATTGCTCCAAACTCCATGTCCTAGCTCTTCATGCAGTTCGTACTTCTTGTTGTACCATTTGAGCTTTGTCTCATGCTCTCCCTCTGTCTTATGTTGCTCCGCTTCGTGTTCGATTATTTTGAGGGACTTTAGTCCTAAGGTCAAGCCAATGGATAGCCTGTTTTCAATCGCATCTGCACTGATGGGTGCTCTGCTATTTTCTAGCTTCGGAGGTGTGGATGGAGGAGTGAGTGACTGGTTCGAATTGACCTTGGGTACACCTGCTGGCGTCGTCTTCAGTTCGACATTCTTTGGACGCTGGTGCAGTGGAAGCGCTGGGAGTTCTGCCAAAGCTGCACGCGGGGTGGATGAAGTCGGTTTAGACATCGTTGTGGTATTTCGAGGATGTTGGCGAGGCAAAGCGACACTTCGGTAGAGGTAAGAGCTCTTCTTCCGCCAGAGGTTCAAGGACTCAAGGCCACGATGAGGTTATTGCGCAAGTAATAACCGCCAGGAATTCAAGCGCCCTCGTGCACCGTGCTTGGACTTTATGTGGACGGGAAGGATATTCCCATTTCTTCTCAAGACATCGGTGATGAATCTTCCCACCCGATGTGGTTATCGACCGTTATTAGCCTTCCATTTTGGGTTTCCCTGCTCTCTACCTTTCCCCACCCATTCTTTGGGTGCCGGGCAGGGCAGACGATTATCGCGCAAGAATGGCCCTAGATGGTCAGCTCTAATGTTGGATCAGGGCGGATAGTGCCTTCGTGTATATTCATGTTGTCGGTCCGTTCGAGGGAGTATTCCGTGCGACTTCACTATTATGACTTCTTGTCTGGTGAAGGAAGGATCACGCCCATGCACGTGGCATTAAGCCTTATCTCAAAAATGAAGATCTTGATAGCAATATGCGATGTCCATTTTCGCTTGGCCATATGAGGAATAGTCAAGGCTATCCAGTCCAGTCTGGCCAGTGGAGGTAGTCATACGCTCGCCTTAATGGTTTTGGGATAGACAGATCTGATCTAGCGCTAAGCTACGTATGTGCGTATTGTTGTACTCGTACCTAGCCAATCATTACATGGGCTGGGGTGTAAGATCCGCCTAGCCCTAGCGATATAAGTAAGCTAGTAGCGACGGGCCCCAACTCCCGCCTGTCATGCCCACTTCCTCGGTAAGCCATAATCCCGCCCTACGTTCGTCCTACCACTTAGTCTCACCACTCCGTAGTTCTGTTTAGCAATGTAAAATTCCCCTGACATACGTTTCTCTGGGTAGTAGAACATCTTTTTCGGTCACTTCGCTAACGTAGCATTGCTCCGCATGTGCAATTTCTACACCTCGGATTGAGTCCAGTCCTACTACCATGTAATAAACCTGGGTTTAGACTTTGTTTTCATTTGCATCTACGAGGGCTGCTCCTACATAGGATCTGGTCGTTGCAGGAGATGAGCGACGGGCTTGATCGATGGCGTATTCCATGAATCCCTTGCGATCACTCGCTGGAGTCAGGTGAGCCCAGTCGGAGGATATCCTGATGCTCGGTTGATTGAAAGGACTTGGTCGCGTAGTGTTGAGGGCTCTTGTGTGCTCTGCCGGATGTATGGATAACGGATCGACCTGGGTGTCAATAAGGGCTGGAGATGCATCGAGGTGTGTAGCGACGATTCAGAATACTTGGTGTTGTGTATGGGAGAAATGTGCGAGTAGATAGACGGATGGAACCAGGACGGACAAGTATATTCTCTCCAAGAACAATATGTAGCTTAAACAATACAATAGGGAAGATGTAGATTCGCATCGTCTCGATGGCTGATTTGAGGTCTGTGGCAAGCGCCAACATTCCAGAGAATGATCAGATTTTCGGCCTCATAACACCGAAGCCTGGGAGCGAAACCAGTTATCTGTTGTCATTGCTTTGCAAAATGATTTGACAGCGGTGTGCGATAGAGATCATCACTTAGAGTAAGTGACTGCATCAGCACTCATTAGTCCACAACAGCCCACCCATAGCCAAGCGCGTCGATTGCAATATGACGGACTCGGAACCGTCGTATATCGATTACGAGATCTTTCTCGATCCTAATTTCTCTCCCACGTCCTTCGCCAACTCTCTTGTGCTCGCAACGAACAATCCTTCTGATACGCCATTGGATATTTCTACACCGCTCTCGAGGGTTTTATTCGATGTACAAGAAATCGACACTCATGTCCATACCTTGACTACCAAATCGGCTTTACCACTCCTGAAATATACGAAGGACCAGGACGATGCTGGCCAACATATCGTTAATGAGGTCGAGGCCCAGGTGGGTACTTTGACTGATGGCTATCGAAGGCTAGAAAGAGAAGTGATACAGAAATATGAAGTCTCGAACGAGGTGCGCATAGCGGTTGAGAGGCTCTGGCAGACGGTGAAGATTGGGCGAGCGGTTGGACGTTTTCTATTGCTAGGTCGACAATTGGAGGCCCAAATGAGCGAGACGGGTAGTGGTGCTACCGGAAAGAAAGATGACCACAGAGCTATGATCCGTGCGGCGACTACGCTGCTTGCTATTCATGAGTTGCTTGCGGCGTCAGGGGCTGACGAAGAGGGAGAGCATTTGTCACGTATTCATCTCGTCACCAATCTACAGTCCTCCCTGCTCGCTCCGTCGAACGCAGTTCTTCAGAGTAGTGGGCAACAGATCATCCGCGAGTTTTCCATGTCCTCGCTTGCTCCTTCGCCAAATGGACCTGCGACATATGCCCAATCTGAAGAGACAAAGGCTCGGACTACTTCTGCGCTGTTGACCCTTCATTTACTCTCTCCACAGCTGCAGCTGACTGCCCTCCAATCATACCTTCGCACTTCTCTGACTTCGTCGCTCGCCTCAATCGCCCGAGCTCTTGCAAACCTTCCAAGTTTAGATCGCACCCTTCTCGAAGTCTCCGCTCGATGCCAAAATATCGTTGCGCTTGAGACGTTGCTTGAGACAATCAAGCCCATCCCAAGCCCTAGCAAGGAGGCTGGGGAGGAAGGCAAAATTGATCAACATAACTTTTTGCAACCATTGTTGGCTGCATTAGACACATCTTCCTTGCCTTCCTATTTCTGGCGCAGCCTGGCGGAAGGATTGGCGGGAAGAGTTTCAGACTTGTTATCTCGAGGCGGAGTCAACGCAAGGATGCTGAAGAGTCAGAAAGAAAGGGTGAGGGAGAGTATCAGAGATTGCGTTTTCAGGGGAAGTCAAGGACCTGGCGGCGCTCGTGGACGAGAGGGGGCATGGGAGAGGGAAGCCGCGGTCATGGTGGGAAGTGTTGTCGGAACTTTGGGAAGATGACCAGATCGAGAAGAGATTTGCTACCATAAGTCATCACCAAAACCTTCTCCCATGTGTTGGATGTACGATGGCACCCTCATGCAATCGTTCACGGGTTTGAGATATATACAATGGACCGGCAGTCCCGGTTAGTTCCAGTGGGTCTCCGCTTTGCCCACGGAGACCCTGGTCCCAACATATGGCTCACCAAGATGGAAGAGGTGGCATGAAAGTGGCGCTTATCGATAGGACTAGTCGGGCGTAATATCGAAGTGCTTCGAGCAGAGGTGAGGCCGTTCCGGGCTGAAAAAAACGCCAGGAAAGCAAGAGGTGCAGGCACAGGAGATGGTGCGGTTACAAGCCTTATGTACCTGACAGCAAGGCCAGCCCTTGCAGCATGCAAGTGCAGATACAACTTAACCTAACGTTCAACAGGTGGGGTACGAGTAAAAGCGGAGAAACGGCGTGTCGAACCCACCTCACGACCTATTATCCTATTATGCGTTCCAGTCGGTCTCTTCTATCAAGCCTCCAATCTTTCCCGCAAAGGTTGACCGCCGGCGTGCTTCAATGTCACCGTCAATGTTGCTTCCTTTCGATGTACAAACGTGCATAAGGTTACTCAGAGCGACTGCGTATGCCCCTTTTTTATTGTAACGCTACACGTTTACAGTAAAGATGTGGAATTACATTCGATGAGAAGGTACCAGGAAAAGCAGATGAATGGATCTGTGGTGCGGCGTGCTTTCCCCTGGTTGTCCAATCAGGCTATCGGTATTTGATTGGAACATTTCAAGCCACCATTGTAAAAATATCCAATATATTTCGTCTCTTCGGCTTCTCATAATCATCTTATATTCTATCGTCTGGAAGAATTATTCAGAAGTACCTAAAACCCATCCGATTGCAAGGTACTCTACCCCCAGCGATCTCTTCAGACTTAGGGTCTTGCCTAGGCTTCCTCCTGCCACCCGCTAGGCCTTTAGCCCGCTGGACTACGAGATCCCTATGCAACCGATTGCGACACTCCGACAGTCTACCACTCACCCCGCGCCAGTGAGCCTCCTGCTGCATTCACCGTCACTAGCATAACAGCATATCCTCCGAGCCTTGACATCCTCTCAACTTTGTACTTCATCATTCGAATCTATCTTTCTCGACCCTTGAAGCCTCGAAACCTGCAACAGACAGCATGTTCTAGCGCTCGATCCTTGCCCACCTCACGTCCTGAAACAAGACTTCGGCACCCTGCCTTATCAGACCGAGTGAGCACTTGCCCCGCCACAACCATCCCGACTTTCGATGCAGAGAGGTGGATTCACAAACTGCATCTCATACCCCGCAAGCGACCTAAGGGCTGCATATCTAAACAGCACGTATACTCGGATAACGCTGTGGGTCCTTTCAGTCGCAGAGCCTTCAGACCATACTCGACCCTTGACTCACTGCCTCGATTCTGTAGGCGACCAAACTCCCATGAATTGACGCAAGCGCATAGCGACTGCTCGTCAGCCCCCATCATTCACAAGGCGTCCTTATATAGCGTCAAACCTCGCTTCTCTATTCCAACCCATCTGACACTGCAATGACGACCTTCGAACCCGTCAACGTTGGCCTTGGCCTTTCTGACTACTCGACCGAGGCGACCACTCCGACTACCCCTCGAGCGCCTATACACCCCCTCACTCCTCTTCGCTCCGCCCCTCCCGTACCAGGCGAGGACTCGGCGCAGTCGACCCCCAATACACCAACATCGCGAGACTTTGGTGGCATCAATGGCCAGAGGCCGTTGCCAAGCTCTCCATTCCGCAATTCTTTCTCTATCCAGACCCAGCCGTTAGGGACTACAAGGCCTGGAATTGCCAGTCGCGTTGACTCACAACGGTCGGTACAATCGGCAGAATCCCAGGACATAGATATGGATGAGTCGGATGAAGGAGAAGGAGACTCTGACGCTGAGAGCGAAGACGCGGATACTGGAAAGTCGTCTAAAAAGAAGAAGGGACAACGGTTTTTCTGTACCGATTTTCCACCATGTAGCCTGAGCTTCACCCGAAGTGAGCATCTTGCGCGGCACATTAGGTACGTTATCAACCCCTCGGTGCATGAACTCGAGATAATGACTCTTTACAGAAAACACACCGGCGAACGACCCTTCCAATGTCACTGTTCTCGTAGATTCTCCCGGTTGGATAATTTGCGGCAGCATGCGCAGACCGTCCATATCAATGAAGAGATACCCACGGATTCTCTGGCTGCTACAGGCACTCGCTTTCAGCGACAAATACGAACTGATCGTGTACGGCCTCCAAGCGGACGCGCTCGTGCTGGCACTGCTGGTAGCCAAGGAAGCCATGGTCGAGGCCACACTCGTAATCCATCGGCCTCGAGTGTCGGCTCTACTGCACCCACAATAGGCCGGGATGACACGCGACGCCGACCACCACCTTTAATAATGGCGAATGACTCGCCTGCACGTAACAACAGACTGAGTCTCGACACTTTGCGAAGTCAGGCTTCTACCCCACCCGGCCAATACTCGTTTCTTGTGGAACCGTCCGATGGAGCCAGTACCCCAGCTTCCACGACTTACTCGAATGGACCCCACAGCCCAGGTTATGGGTCTTCATTGGGATCGCCCATATCTACCGTATCCCGTAGTGGTGGCTTCTGGGATGGCAGATCGCATGATCGAAGGCTCTCGGTACCGACAGGCGCCCTTCAATACCAATCCCCCCAGAGCAACGCTTATCCTTCGCCGTACCTCAGCCCACTTGCTTCTTCCAATGCCTCCACATTCTCAAATCTTGGCAGTACCTTGGCAAGTCCAACAAACGCGACATACAATTTGTCAAGGCATGATGCCGAGGCAGCCGAAATTCGGCGGCGAACATGGCATCCTAGTACTTACACCTACATGAACTACTCTCGTCCGGCAACGAGCGGACTGAGTTACTATCAAACGCCGGACGCTCCTCAACCTGCCTTTGCACCACAAGCCGCTACTGTTGCAAATCAGCCGCAACGACTGCCAGGAATTGAGACGTTTGATCAAATGCCCCATCGGTCGAATGATGCACCGCTCCGTGGATCAAGTCCAATGCAGGTCGATTCTGTTATTAGGCCACCTGTCTATCCTGGTCCTTCGGTCCAGCCACAATCCGGACCAAACGACAGGCGAGGCCATGCATCCTGGGACATGTCCCTCCACCAAGGCCTGACAAAGCTTGATCTAGCAAATGGGGCTCCGCCAATTGAAGCCGGTGGTTGGATACACCAGGGTCCTACTGATCCATTTCAAGCCCGCTCACATACAAACCAGCCAGTTCCGGCCACAGCTGTGTTGCACCAAAAACCCATCATGCATTCAGAAGAGCCCCTGCAATATCCCAAATCTACGCCGAACAGGGCGAAACGGCAAGGAATGTACATTGGTCACATAGGAAACACTCAGCAGCGGCCTTCCCCAGGAGACTCTAGCAGCAGCGAGGGTATCCCAACAACACCTTCTTTTACATCGGCGGAACATCATCCTTCGATAGTACACAGCAATGGTCATGTTGAATCAGCTCATCGTGGCATTTCCCCTGGTGCACTCCAAAATGTAAGTCTATTCGGACTAGCTTTCACCGTACAACACTCTGACGAACTTGATAGGCCTACAATGCTGGGAGTACTCGGCCACCGACTTGGCCACTGCCTCTTGTAGCTATGCACTCGCATCAGAAAGGACCCAAAGACACTCAGATGAGCGGCCTCGAAGTCCTCGTTGCGGTTGCCACCAGTGAGAGAAATGCCACCGCCACACCGAGTGTTTGAGTCGACAGTGGCATCACTACTCTTCGAAAGCCTGCATTAACACATGGATTGGAGACGAAGTTTATGGGATGGGAATGGATGAGGATTGACGACTTCACGACCACTGACGAGTCTAACATGGATGCATAAGATACCCATGAAGGAGGACCTCTGGTTTCTGTTGACTGAGCGTATCGTTTAGGGACTTGGGATTACATTGTGAATGATTCCATTCGGGCTCGTGTCACTGGCGTTTGCTATCGCTTTTGCTGGGATTGCGGTATTGGACCTTTTGGGAGTGGGAGATACCAATGGTGGACAACGGATTCATATATACGATGGGTTTTTGGCGTTTTTTCGTTTGCATCGTGGTCGAGATTCTGTTTTTGGGCTTTCAATGTACTTGATTATACACCCTTCTATACCCTCACTTTCGATACAACGGCCCGCAAATCCAAGACGTCGTTGCGTTTACGACCTGTGCATGCCGAAGTGATCGTAGGAACACACACCTAGGGCAAACAGACTCTTTCTCATGGCCATCTCTCGAGACCCGCTCCTGTGTAACGTCATCGAGGAGAGAGTAGATAGATATCCTCCTTCCATGCTCTAAACCAAAGCAAATCGAACGCCATCGCCCACGCTATGCAGCCTAACAATCATACACAACAATCATGCACTCCACTCCCATCCTCCTCCTCCTCCTCATCCTACATATTCACGACGACTTCGCCCCCTGGCCCCCCGACAACCCCATCCCCTCCGGCAACGACTCCGCCCCCTCCTTCGCCAGCTTCTCCAACGTCGCGCGCTTCTGAAACTCCATCACCCGTCTCTGCTTGAAATAGGTAACCTAAATCCCCCCCCACACATTCATCATCAGCTTCTATCAATCCCCAATAAACAAACCCCCAAATCCATCTCCCCCAGCCCTCCCTCCTACCCATCCATATACAAAAACATCACCAAAACCCCCCCCCCCAAAGAGACTCACCCAACTAGCCGCACACTCCCTCTCCAACCCCTTCCCCTCCAGTCCGCAAACCTGTCCCGCCCGCTCGCTCTCCTTGATGCTGTCCATTATGCCGTGCTGCTCGAGGCAGGCGAAGAAGGTGTCGCGGGCGGCCCAGCAGTGGGCGCGCGATTGGCGGTTTGGGGGGGAGGAGGCGGGGGTGGTCTGGGTGGATGGTGAAGGGGTGGTGGTGGCGGGGGTGGTGAGGAGGGTCATTTTTGTGGTGGTTAGATGGATGGATGGATGAGGGAAGGGGATGTTTATTCTGGGAGTGACGAACTGCAGGTTTCGGCTTTGTAGGTCGTTAGTGTTGGCTAGCGTGCGGTAACCTGACTCGTGTTTCGTTCTCCGCAAAAAGAACGGAGCGCAGGCATCGATTCTTTCGATATCTAATTCAAACGGCTATAAATTTCTCCATCCCCCATCCTCCAGTCAACAACGATCTCACCACCATCACCCCCCCCAATGCGCCACCTTTAACAACCCACCCAACCCACCATACCCTTCCTCCACATCCTCCACATCCCCCCTCCTCCGCGCCAAACACCCCCCTCCACTCCAAACCCTTCCAAAATGCCCCGCCGCCCCCCACCCCCTCCCCACGCCCAAACGCGCCTCTCCCCCCTCCGCCTCCTCACCCAAATCCTCACCCTCCAACTCCTCTACTACCTCGCCACCACAACCCTAATCCTCTTCACCGCCCTCACAGCCGGGAAGCCCTTCACGCCCGACCTCGTGCTGTCCTGGCGGACGCTGCGGGGGGACACCGTCGTGGGCTGGACGCTGGCGCTGTGTTGGATGGGGGGCAGTTTTTGCGGGTACGGCATTTCCCACCCCCCATCCTCTTTTTCCTCCCTCAAAGGGTAGGTAAGACTACACTACGGAGCATGCAATCGCTAACTGTGCGGGGATCGGAAATAGCATCCTTCTCCTCCTCACCCTCATCGCTCGCTCGAAACTAGTTCCCGATTTCGCACTCTCCCTCCACGTTATCCATCTGCTGATCACGACCGCGTACACGAGGGCCGTGCCGACGAATTGGCTGTGGTGGGCGCTTATGGGCGCGAGCGCGACGCTGATGACGGTGGGTGGGGTGTGGAGTTGTCGGTGGAGGGAACTGAGGCCGATTAGTTTTGGTGGTGGTGGTGGTGGAGCAAAGGGGGTGGGTGGGGAGTATGAGATGGTGGGGACGGAGGAGGGGGGGGGTGGGGACACTGGGGAGGGGAGGGTGTGAGATCTATTGTGTTGTATTGGGAGGGTGTTTTGGTGTGTTATGATACCCACTGCGTTTGGATTATTTATGGGGATGTTGGTATGGATTGATATTATGAGAGCCCCTTTATGGTGGGTTCTTGAGCATGTCGCACGGAAGCGAATGATACCGATTCGGCTGAGCAGTATAATAACCCCAAAGACCTTCTTCGTCTCCATATTTTGCTTCGTCAAAATATAAAATCTTTCAGATGAAGAGAATGCTTCTGAGCTTCCGAGCAATATAAGATATGCCCGTCCTTGAGAACCTCCTTCTATACCCGCAGCACAACCCCCCGACTTCTCGCAATGCACGCACCCAAGCTTCGCTGAGCCCCAATAGTACAAATCGGTCCGTTTATCTCATGCGTCATGAACAACAAAATCATCCCAGCCCTACCACACCTCCGGTTTCCGTCCATCAATCAATTCATCCTCCTTATCGAACCCACAGTATTCCATGTTATACATCTTGAAGAATAATCCTCTCATGTTTTGAATGCCCGATCCAGAACCTTCAACGCCCTCATATCTTCGCCAAAACCTAGCTTGTCACTCGGGATATCTTGCGGTCCGCTCTCCTTCTTCACCGAGCCACCAGGGGTCCTGTCGCCAGATTTGTCGCTCTTGGCATCCGCATTGGGGCTGCTGTTGCCGGCGGAGGCACCGTTCATGATCGACCCAATACTTGGAATGGTACTCGCTTGTGAAGTGCCATTCGTATGCAAAGGTACGACATCAACGCTTTCTTGCAGCGACGTTCTAGGCGTTGGAGTTCGAGAATCCGTCTTGCTATGAGCTTGGGGAAGCAACGGCGATGGGGCAAAGAGGCGAGGATCGATGGGGGTGGACGACATGTTCGAGGGTTGCGTCTGTTGCATTTGTATCCTGGGAGCGTTTTGTGGCACGTGTGGTGAGGATGTGTGATTTGGTGGCTGCTGTTGTGGTTGCTGGTACTGTGGATGTTGTATCCCGTTCGGCATATTTGCGTGCCGATCATACTGTTGGGTGGGTAATGCTAGGTTGTCCGGAGAAGCTGCAGGACTCTTGTATTGGTTTGCGGCATATCTGGCGTCGTATGAGAATGTAATCTGATCAGGGGGATGTTGTCGGTAATTTTCCGGGTGATGCTGCTGAGGTGTCGCAGGCGGACCGTTTCTTGCGTCGTAGGCATATGTCGTAGGTGGTCCTGATACTTGCGGGAACCTTCGCTGGTCGTACATGTTTTGAGGATCCTGCGGCTGCAACGGATTTTGTTGAGCCGAGTGCGCTTGCGAGAGAGGTGAGTGACCATTTGTTGGAGGGGGTAGACTGGCTGCGTAGTGGCCATTCGCTGGGGATGGGCCACCGGCATAGGGACCTCCGCTATACGGGTAGCCATAGGGAGGACCCTGCGGTTGTTGCACCGGAGGAGGTGCCCAGCCATATCCGTTGTAATGTGGAGGCCATTGGGGAGGACCTTGTCGAGCGTAGCCTGCCATTTGAGGGACAGTGGAATACGGCGCACTAATCATAGGTGATCTGGTGACGGCGGGTATGTTTTGATGCTCGGGCACCGTGGACTCCGGATACATGCCCTTTTGCGGGCGGATGTGTCGCAATTGCGGATCGCTCGTAGGACTGGTGAGATTCGAAGCAGCCGGATGGGAGCGTGAATAATAGCTGATAAGATGTAAGTGGTTTCCCGATGATGTTGTGATGCTGAAAGACTGCTTCATCAACCCGTCGGGCTTGTATCGGTACCCATCTGGTCCATCCTCTCCAGCCAAATCTAGATCTGAATCACTGCCACGTGTACTATCGGGGGTCTTCCCAGCCCTCGATACAGCAGCCAACGGTGGTCCAAAGTTGTTACCACCTCGCTTGCCTTCCATCTCTCGATAGGTGAGGAAGCTTCCTGAGACCCTGCTGGCGCTCCATGACTTCCCATCAGTCCATCTCCTCATACCCGCTTCTCGTTCATCCCAGACGAAAACCGAGCCGGACTTGATTGATTGGCGCTCCTTCTCGGAAAGTCTTCTCTGCACTCGTGGTAACAATCCCAGGCGACATGCTTCGAACAGAATGATCGCATCCGCTGGCGTCCGAACATGACCGTTGTACGTCTCCATGTCTGGGAGACCCAGAAGATTTTGTAGGGTCGAAATCGCCACGGGCGATGAACGAGCGCCCTCCAGGGACTCTCGGATACTGTGGGATAATTTCGAAACTAGGTAAGATGTCGCATCGAGGGACTTGGGTGGTGGTTTATACCTGGATCGTTCCATCAGCGCTGGTCTGCGAATAGTCTTCCAGGCAATGAACAGGTTAAGGTCTCATGAAGTGAACAACTTTGCATGAGGGAAGGTCCACGAGACAGCTGTAATGTGCGCAATCATCAGGAACATCGGGATTCTGGTTGTGTCTGCACATTTGAAAAAGTAGAAGACAGTGCGTCTCTGAGCATGTTGCGGTGTGTGGCGGAAGCTATGACTGGGTGCAGTGGGATCGCTTACCTGAAAGGATCAGCGATTGTAGGTCACCTCGTACGGTAGCTTGTAATTGGGATGATGGTGTGGGTGCGATGCGACTGCAGGGGGCCCGCAATGGTTAGGCGTACGACGTGCGGCGAAGCTTGGATGTGTTTGAGATGGCTCCCTCGAACAGGTGCAGTATGACCGGACCTTGAACCGATTTAGATTGGGCGGTGTATGGGTTAGATGCCTAAAGCGTGAGGGATTTGAGCTGAAGAGAAGAATAGCGCTGACAGGATTTTGGGATTCCGGAGGATGGGGATAGGAGATTAATTAATGGAGGCTTATTGTATAGGTATCGAGAGACTGGGGGGGGGTGTGGGCAGTGACGTTTACGGGCAATTGCAAACCGATTAGAATCAGGCGCGGATAAACTTGCGATTTTGGAACTCGGATTATCCGTCGCAACAGCAGCCGAGGCCGTTTCAAATAAACCCACAGCAGTGGGGAATTAAAGAGAGCTGTGATCCAAGGGTCGCGAGAGTGATAGTAATTGACTTTGCACCGTTATGACCCCAGATCAAGAGGTTTCCATAATAATGTGGGAAGGGCGATGGAGGCAGAGTGCGGAAAGTTACTAAGCTTCGCAAGTCTTGCCCCTTTGACCTCAACTTCTCGGCTTCTTTGGTTAGGAGGAAAGCTGCAGAGTGGTAGTCACTATTAGCAAGAATGTTGGAAGGGGAAGCGGAAGGTAGGGAATCGTAGTCCACCAACCTGCTCATCGACAAGAGTAATGAAGTGCCGAGGAGCGAGGCAGAGTTGCCAAGAACTAAGAACTACCTGTCTGGGACGCTACAACATCAGCCTTGCAAATGACACATGACATCTTCGGCTTTACCATCGGATTTACTGTTGTACCCTAGAATACATCGAGCTTTCTCCATCATATCCACCGATGAAGCATCTAATTGTTTGTGTAGCAACATGGTCAATAATGAACCGTACGAGGTTTGGTTGGCCACGCGGACTAGATCAAGCCACCGCGATGTTCGCATGCTTTTCGAGCTCCGGAATACTTAAGGTTAACTTAGGGAACCTTAATCCCGTTGGCTAATCTATGCTACCTTACTTGCTTAAGTACCTTAAGGTACTTAGTTCTAATGCGACGGTGAGATTCCAGGCCTGACGCTAGGCCCCACCTCAAAGAGCATCGGTCTCGGACTCTCGGTTGCTTTCGTCTGTCGGCCTTGGCGCCCCCTACAGACGCTGGACAAAGTATGGCTTGCGTTTACAGGCATGCTGGAAGGCCTCACCTTACCCTGCTTTCCCTCATACCAAAGGGAACTCAACCCCGCTCACTAAGTCGCGGCGGGAGAAGCCACCGGCATAGCATTCCTCTCGCTGGGGGCCCAGGACGCTTGACTGCTAGCATCACGAATTATATTCCCTTTGTGCCTTTCTACGAGGAGTCACAAACAACATGTCTGGAAATCAATGGCCCTCTGTCTCGTAGCTTCGGCTTGGCCCGCCAGTTTCATCAGCAATGCCTGGGAACTTATCGATTATGATATCCGATTTGCTTGCGCCGTACCACAACTCGAATATGATGCATCGCTGGACAGTCCCTTACTTGTCGCCTTATCACTATCACTTCGGCCGAACTGCAGCTCGAGTCGTACAAGGAGACTTGAATGCAAGGGCCCATTCACATCATGGCTTACGACGACTCGAACATTTCCCATTCTGGTAGCTTCGCACGGCGGTATGCTCGAGACAAGATCTTATTCTCTCGCCTCTCGGGCCCTTAAAGTCCATTTCATGGCATGCCAGCGCTAAATGTGCATCGTTCTGCAGGACGCCCGGCTCGGGATACCATGTCAACATCTGGCGTGGGAGCACGCCTGGCAACGGCTGCCTTGCCGGGCTTCAGTCTCTAGGCGAAGACATTATGTAGGTAAGCTTCGATACCACCTTCAGCCTTGCGCACGCGACTCAGATGCCAGTCTGCGACAATGCAACGCATGTAGAGCGGCTTCTGGAATTAGGATCCCACCAAGTGGCGATCAGGAACGGCTTACTATATCAGTATATTTTCAACAGCTCACCTCGCGGCGCACCCTATAGTCTCTTGCAATGGAAAGGTAAAGTTCACTGCAGCATTGGCAACAAGGCCGAGCCAATTCTCCGTAGCCGCTTAGGTATTCTTATCCCCAAATCGCGGCGAGATGGTCGTTACTTTCACCATCAACACCTAACAAATAGATTGACGGGCACAAAAGACCAATGTTACCGTCAGACCTTAGTGCCCCACTGAGGACTGCGCGAATACGGCATCGATGTACAGAATTTAATCGGAGCACGTTGTGCCAGTCTAGAAGAAGACACAGTGCTGTATCGCTATGTCGAAGCAAAAGGTTCGAGAGGCTAGCATTCACACCGACCATAATATCGTGGCCAAGAGACAACGTCCTTAATATTACCGATTCCAGCAAGGTAGCCCAACAGTCTGTCGAATCCAAGGCCAAAGCCGCCATGGGGCACACTGCCGTAGCGGCGTAGGTCAACGTACCAATCGAGCTTGCCTGTCGAAACTGATGAGTGTGATTTAGCGTTCGTTTCAGTACTGACATCATCACCAAAAGGAACGTTAAGGTCGTGGCTGCGCATGGACTGAATCAAGTCCTGCAGGCGATGCTCACGCAAGGAACCACCGACTACTTCGCACATTTCAGGTAACAACAAGTCGAAGCAAGCCACAGTCTGGTACCCTGCCGAGTCAGTAGCCTTTCCGGACGAGGAGAGCATGTAGAATGGCTTGAGCTCTTGTGGATAATCTGTCACGAAAACCGGACTGCCCTGGCCAACCGTTTCTGCGATATACTTCTCGTGCTCCAGCTGCAAGCCAGTGGACCATGAAGGCTCATGCTGAAAAGTAGGTTGGGCTGAACTGGCAGCATCCCGCAGTCTTCGTATCGCGTCTTGATAAGTTATACGCGGCCACGGAGAATCTGTGAGTCCATACCAGCGTTGATTCAACAAATCTGAGAATTGAGCGGTCTCGGCGTTGCCACATTTGCCACCTCGATGAGCATATATAAGCTCTTCCTTAATCCCCGAGTTTTGCAGTTTCATAGTTAAACTTTTTATCATGTCCTCGACCAGGTCCATCACTTCTTGGAGATTCTCGGTGCGGATCTCGGTCTCCAACATCCAAAATTCACTAACATGACGGGGCGTGTCGCTTTTTTCTGCCCTAAACGTGGGGGAGAGCGTCCACACCTTCTGGTGCTCGTGCACAAAGGCTTCGAGGTGCAATTGAGACGAGACGGTCAGATATCTTGGATGTTTGAAAAACTCGTCATTTGCAGTGTCCAGGTTCTCCTTGTCCCCGTTCATCTGAGTAGTCGGCGTGTGTGATGAAACCCTGAAGACCTCGCCCGCTCCTTCGCAGTCAGACGATGTAATGATAGGTGGCTGTAGGCGAACGAACTGTTGACCTCGAAAGAAGGAGGCGAGGTGAAAGTCGCACTCCGATCTCATTCGTGCTAGCAAGGCATTTAGTGGAGTACGCAACCTAAGATGGGGAAGAGAGCGGAGGTATTCGGCGCTATGGTATTTCTTCTGTATGGGATACTTTGCAAACGAGATTTGTCAGCTCATGAATTCATTGTAAGGTCTATAGTATCCAAGGCGATTGTTGCAGATCAGTGCAGAGCGGATGTCCTACCTCTGCATCCGACGCCCCTATGACCCTAACATGTTCAGCCTTCAGCTCGTGGCTCTGTTCTTTGTGTGGAGGGGCAGGCCGCCATACACCAGTGATCTCGACCAATGTACCTGTGCCCAGCCTGCGCGATCAGATCCTATGTTAGGCCCCCTCAGCTCGATGAAGGCGAACGTGGGCACGTACCCTTTGGCCTGTGAGGGATCCAATACAGCTTGCAGGGGCTGCACAGTGGAGCCGTCGCCCAATTCCACAAAGGAAAGGTGTTTTTGATTTCGGACAGTTCGGATAGATCCTACCGCTGTGATGATACGATGGTCATTGCTAGGAGGTGTCGCTAAAATCGCTGCTACACTCGGGCTCGATCTCCGAAGAGAAGACGATTGGAGTCGCTGAGCAGCCACAACGGAGGACTTGATTGCATGTCTGGAATGCAGCAGGGATAATCCAGATGAGCGCCATATCATGACTGTCCGCCAGGTCAAGGTGCGTGCTTGACTGGCGTCTTCAGCGACATTGTTGTGATTAGGCTGTGCGTTACACCGACGTTGTTCCGCGGCGAAGGAAAAAAAGAAGCTTGTATATTCTACTAAGCCACTTTAGAATACCGTATTCTACCTACCTAGGTATTCAATACAGAATCAGCCTTACCTTAGAATATGCTGTGGCTTGAGATCATATGTTTTCGCTCACAATATTGCACTTTCCCTCCCCTTCCTCCCCGCGCACTCAACCTTTAGCTGGCGTTCGCAGAATCTGCGTTCTGTTGAAGAATGGTAGAAATAGCACGCCCCCTGGATCTTCGAGCCTTGGAAAATGACTAGGAAAATGACTACAACACCCAGTCCTGGTGCGAATCATGCGCTTGACGACTCCTGTAGAATAAGGCTTGGTCTGCAACGCGGGATCAGATGTGGAGAGACTTTACTTAAAAGTCACAAGTGAGTCTACAATGTCTAGACGAATGCTCGATCAACGGACACGAATACCTTAAGTTATTCTTATCGCTGTCTTCTCCGCCGATGCTTCAATTTAGCGGGCTGTCGGGCTGATCTTACTGGTGGGCCGAACTGTTGGGCGGCCTTATGCCTTCGAACCCTTCGGCATCCAACCCAACGCCACCCCTGGCGCATGGGCTGCATGGAATAGCTCATCCCAGCAAGCAAGGCTAGACGCTGATCCAGACATCTGGTGGAATTCAAATAGATACACTTTTTGCGGAAGGCGGGTTAGCAATCCTTTTCACACCAGTCCATGCTCAGATCCCATACTCGTACGCTTCTATGACGGCTAATTGGACACTCTCCATTTTGGATGACTTCACTACGGCAGTTTAGACTCTCGCTTATCTTACTTCGCTCAGTCATGCTAGATCTACAGATCGATCTAGGCATTCATCTGCTGTCCTTACTATGGGGCACGATCTTGTCACTGCCCTATCCAAACGATCAACTCTCCTTTACAGACCGAAAACTCCCTGTGTCACGGAGAATTGCGGCGGCGAATTACAATGTGGCTTTCTTTTGGTGCATACTCGATTGTTACAACTTTCCAAGCCTCATCATCACCTACGCGTACATCTTCTGTGCTGATGTCCAAGTGCCGTGGTCGTGCTTTGAAGGCATCCTTCAATATCTCCAGTGCCTGTCAGGCTCTCCCATCAGAGTTTCGTACCACTGAACTTACCCTTTGGCTTTCCACCCATCCGCACGCGTAGTGTCCTTCCTTATTCAAGATGCCTCAAGCAAAATTAAAACCCTCTGATATTGCATCAGAAGCCAAGAAAACCTACACACCCTTCATTCAACAAAATTACCCCCACTGGCGACCAGAATCAGTCTCGTACACCGACTCAACAAAGATTCGTTTAATCCCTCGATCGAATTCGGCACGCAAACTCCGTGTGGCAGTCATTGATGGCGATCCTGTCGATGTTGCGTTGGATTGGCATGCTGCTAACTCCAGAGACCCTGCATCCAGTAGGGGCACCAGTAGTGGCAAAGGAGGACCTATACCGGTCGTAAACATGGCCAATGAGAAGCGGGCCGGAGGAGACTGGGAATCTGGGCTTATAGCACCGGAGGAGTGTCTTTGTCGGAGGTCGAACCTCGCCAAAGTTCTCACAACACCTAGCCAACCATCAGCACAAGTCCCGCATTATCCTATCCGGACGACTGGCGGCATTTATTCCCCCAATGTGGGTAAGTAGTTTTCTTGAGGATTCTCCAAGACAACCTGTCTAACATGAGCTCCCAGTCGTGTTTCGATCAGGACCAGACAAGGGCTACCACATCTGGAAAGAATTCAAAGCATTACCAATCATCTCCGTTGCACCAATACGACGTCCCAAACTTGACGAGTCCGGTGCGGATTACTCTTTCAGCCAGGAAAAGGAGCTGATGAAGGAGAAGATGAGGACCGTGCTTCGGATCGCTGCTGCGCGACAGCATTTCGATCTATGCATTGGTGCATTTGGCGTAGGGTTTGGGTTTCGAAACCCTGCAAAGCAGGTAGCAAGCATGTGGAGGGAGCTTTTCTTTGGGGAGCAAGAGTTCCAGGGTGTATTCTCCAACATTGTGTTCGCCCTTGAAAGTACATTGGGTGGCTCTTCGAAAGGTAATCTGTCAGATCTCGAGATATTCAGGGAAGAGTTCGATCCATCGAACACCCACAGAACATCATACAGATGAGAAATCCCATCTAGTCTGGCGCAATCATGGATAGCGATGTCTCCCATTATTGGGGATTCGTCTATAGCTTTGCTAGTCCCACACCAAATCATTTAGCGAGCAAATCCGACAGGCTGATCCCCAAGCTAGTCCAAGGATGCTTGTGAGTCTAGCACTAACGTCGACGATAGCCTATCGCCGATAACGCTGGTGGTATCATCACCGAGTCGACGGCAACCCGCACTGAAAGTAATGTCCATCGTACGGTGGCCTTGAGTCCCCTATCAATGTCTAGGGATGTCACTTCAGGTGCCTACAGAGCTTGGTACAATACCACGCCCTCTTTACATAAGGTACGGTAGGCAACCTACACTTGGCACCGTTTCAGCCCAGTCCAGTCCCGAAAAGATCCAATGAGCACGCCACCAGATATCACAAGAACCGATTAGAATAAGGTTTGACCAGATCTTCACGTATCGAGCCACTTAATTCGACCAACGGTAGGCTGCTTGCATATACGGGACCGGGACAGCGGCCATGACGTTCCCAGGTTGCAGAAAGGTCCCTTGCTACCCATCCTGGGCAGTGCTTGCGGCTCGTATGAAGGCATATTCATTGGCTCCGGACTTTCTCACACTGCATGTTTCATGCAAGTGGTCACGTGTGACTATTCATGTTGAGCGACCTGCATGTACATATCAGGCACACTTCAAGAGGCGTGACCATCCTGCCAATGAGAACACAGAGACCAAAATAACCAGAAGCTAAGCTGAAACCTCGCAGCACGATACCGCCCTTGAAGATCAGTTCAATAACGTGGAAGCGATATCAAGAAGGAGGTAATCTTCTTCAAACTCATACATTCAATATATCTCCCATATCAACAATAACTCGCATGATGGGGGAAGAGGAATGGCACGTGGCGGGAGTGCAGCAGCGTGAACGAAGGTATGATCTGTTAGGACCGACGGACGGACGTCCCTGCCAATTTTGGGCATAGGAGATGTATTTGTTCCAGGTTCTGGCTCTTCTGGTTTCATGACACAGATCCATTCCAAATACCTATATCCCTCCATTACATGCTCACTGACCTTGAGTCTCACATAATGCCTCTCCTACGGAAGATTGGCAAATGACCGACGCAACGCTCTAAGTATATATGTCTCCTGCCGATCGAGCGAGTCGCACGGCTGGACATCGATCGTCGACCGATACCTATAGACTTTGTCTTGTCCCTCCACACGATGTCATAGGCATAGCCGGATACCCGCACTCTCGTCAGGCCAGTGTGACTGTAGCCAACGATGGAATCAAATCCTCAGTCAATGACGCTAAGGTCGCGACCGCTAGAAAGTTCCAGGAAAACGTCACTCTTCAGTTTCACATGAACAGCAGTGTGTGGGATGTGATACACAAAGAGGTCATGGACTGGCGCGATTCGAGCTGGACTTCTATGCATTTACCGGGTGACATGATGTGTATGCTTTTCCCAACTCCGTTCGTTATCGAGAAGCGCTCAAAATAGCATGCTGACGCTGTTGATGATTCCAGACTTCACTCTACACCTCCCTTTATGGAAGGCAAAGAAACCAACAGAATCCATTAATCATGACGAGGCGAGTCGACAGATTGTTACCAGGATGATCACTGTTCAGCTGCTGGCTAGCTGTTTCACATCTCCGCAGATTATCGATAGAGTGACCATACCATCGGGGAGGTACCGTAAACAACATCAGACAAATGACAATGTTGTAGGGCCAAGGCTTGTCAGCAGCCTAAGGCAGCATTCGCAGTGGAAACATTCGCCAGCCCATGGACACCACGCACGAAATAACTCCGCAGTGTAGCAATGGCCGACCAGGATCGTGGACTATCTTGAGTGAACCTTCGTGCAGCTTATGAAGGAATATATGACGGAAGAATGGGTATTCTCTCGATACAGAGCTAGTAGGGAATCCTCCACCCATACTTCGGACAAAGGCAACTAGGCTAATCCAGAAGAACGTTGAAGGATTAGCTCGTGGTGGGACTGTATACTCAGCCGCCACGCTCAGGTTGTGACCATGATGGTCGGGGCTCTAGCAAGGTGACCTGAGAACGCACGGTCAACTCTGGCATATGTGGATGATTGATTCACTCAAAGGATCTGCCAATCTGCGAGGACATGGAAGAGAATGCAGACTTTACCCCAGTAGTTCATCCCTCCGTAGAACCTCTGGAGCCTCTCAGAATTGGACAGATGCCAAACAGATCTGGCATAACTATCAAAACTCCGTCTCTAATCCAATCATTGCAATCAATTGTACTGTGAAATACAAATGATACATGGTTTGATTGAGATTGAGATTGATATGAATGTGCCCATCTTGCAATCGAACGTTATGCATCCATTTGACAATGATGTCAGTAAAATTTGATGCACGTGGTGTGGATCGGTACCTTAGCTCCATGTGTGTAGCCGTTGCGCGCGTGGTCTAGCATCGTGAGCGTAAACAGACTGTTTTCAACACTCACCTCAGACGTTCCTTTCGCAACATCATCAACCTCTACACTCTTTTCGATCAAAGCTGATCTTGGACACACTCATTTCGTACTGACAAGCGTAAACATCTTACACTGGATACTTCACCAAATACGTTCATTAATTCCCAATTTGCATGTCCTTCAAGATGCGTTCATTCAAGCATTTGGTCCTCACGGGCCTTGGTCTCGTCGCAGCTACATCTGAGTAAGTGGAACACTACCCTGAAGTCACATACCCTCGACATGTCGAGCAGAGGCAGAGTACCAGGTTTTGCTCTCGCGAACGCCATGCGTGGCGAAGTGAAACTGCGACACCTTACGGAGATTCAATTGCTGAACTTCACAGGTCCGACTCCGCATGCAGCAGCCCTAGCGTCACAACGATGTACGTTAACGTACCTGCAACTCCAATCACCGAGACTGTCTATGCGGCGAGTGTAGGGTCTCCATCTGTTGAAGGCGGCGCTCGTGCTGCCGTTGCTTCGACTCTAACGATCACGAATTCAATCACCGAGACTGTATACGTTCCCAGTCCAGGGATTTCTTCCATTGAAGGCGGCGCTGATACTGCTATTGTTCCTACTCTCACGGTCACAAGTTCAATCACCGAGACTGTGTACGTCGCGCGTCCAGGAACTACTTCCATTGAGGTTGGCGTCGACACTGCGGTCACGAATTCCGTAGCTTCGACCAACGTCATTCAACTTATCAAGGCTACCTCCCAGCCTGGTCCCTACTCTTTCACTGAGGACAATGGCACCACGAGCTGGATGGGCGGACGCACCCCTCCTGCTTCAGCTTCGTTAGTGACCAGCACGTCGTTCATCACCTTGCAGCCCGACTCATCCCCAGTCTCTGAAGACGCATCTGCCGGCAAGACCACTTCTTACGTGACAATCTCCTCGACGCGTACCGTGACTCATACTCACACTAGGACACTTATTGAGTCCCTTTCAGTTGTGCCAGCCTCTACCACGGCATACACTGGACATGGCTACACCGGATTTGGCTCAGCTGGCTGGAACGCGACTTCGACGACTTTCCTCTCGCTCAAAGTTGTTTCCACTGGGAGTGGACGAGCCATCTATGGGCCAGGTGCCTCGGAAGATTCCTGGTCTCGGCACGGAGGACTGTACGGTTCGCCCATTTCTTCCGTCAACTCACCGCGTCCTATCAAGCCTAGACGAGTAGAAAATATGGTTTTCGCCACTATTGACAATGTTGCCGTTTCTTGGACAAACAATTACGATGGCAGCCCGAAAACAACTCCGGAGGCAGGACCAACCTTTGTACCAGTCACAGCCACAGCACCACCCTTTGGCGGTAAGCTGGGGCATCAGGCTCTGGAGATAGGTCAGCTAACGTTTCTTGAAGAAAAATCGAGCGCGTCTTCCAACCCAAGCCAGATCAGCTCTAATCCTGCCGCACCGCCGACTATGACAGTCGGCATCTACCCTTGGAAGTTGGGTCCAGCCTCCAGTGTTCTGACCATAGCCGCGTCTATAAGTCTTCAACCCGGAATAGTCCCAATGCCTAGCATCTCTACATCGGACATCGCATCGGTGTTGTCAGCGATTTTCACAGCGCAACCCGTTTCGCTAACCACCTCTACAAAAGTCTTCTCCACCAAGTCTTCCAGCACAACAACGACCTCGAATACTGCAGCTAGTTCGGCAAATTCATCATGCAGCAATGATCCAGCTCAATTCACTGTCGACTTCGATGATTTGCCATCTTTCTCAACAGGTCCAGGTGATACAGATATTCCTCCAATCTTCAATCCTTATCGGAAACTGTACTGGGAGGGGCACTACGGTTATGTTCCACCGCCCACAGATCCTTTCCCACCTCACTCTCCTCCCCAACTTGCGGTATATCGAGGGCATGGTCTCAGTCTCAACTCATCAATTGGCGCTGGTCGGAAATTGACTGGCGGGCTTGGTTCAGGACCTCGAGCGGTATACAGTGCGTACTGGTTCGATGCCCTCTCTGCATGGCTCGGTAAGTGTTCTCCCGAAGTCACTGGGCCCAACTTCTTGGAGAATGTTTCTTTGCGGAAGACGTCTTCGGAGTATAGAACCTCAATATTTTGACATTACTCGAAAGTGCTCTTAATATGAATGCCACTGACTTCGTTCTCGCAGGATGTGCCAATGGTGGTCCGGATGACTGCGCTATCACAATCACTGGCTACGCCAACGGAGAAGACACAGTCGCGGGCCAAACACTTCGGCAGCCATCTTGTCCGGGACTGAAGAACTGCGCCTTGGCATTCGTGACTTTTGACGAGGGGTTCCGGAACCTGACGACCTTACAGATCGTTGCTACCATCAATGGGAAGGCAGTCGATTGGTACATGGATGATCTAGAATTGAGGTGGTCCAACAATACTTGTGCTGCGCAGCTAATGCGGTCCTCGTCCAAATAGTTTTCAGCGGAAAGTGGAGCGTATCATTTCTGTGACACCTCGAATCTGGCGCCGGTCGGGCTTGCTGTTAATTACCTTAAGCGTTCTCATGCTCCATTAGCTAATGGTAGGTAATATCGTGATCTTACATAGGTATGCTTGGACTGGTGTGTTGAATAGAAAGGATATGCAGAACCTTCCCCAGAAACTTGTGGCCCCCAACAATGACGTTGGTTGACGTGGAGTAATCGGCGCCCCACCCCTAGGAGCTGTCGATATAGATCATGTATCATGAACGCGCCGTCCCGTTACGTTGCATCTATTCTCTGCTCGAACTTTCCCACCGCGCATGAGCCCGGTGTTTCGTTTACCTAACCTGTAACACCGATGACCATATGCGCTCCAAGCGACGAAATGCCACAGACTTTGCCATGATTTGTTCGTGCCACTGCCTAGGAAATTAGCTTCACCTCCGCCAGGATGCGCGACTCCGTCGCCAAGATGAAGTATGATTTGAGCGCAAAGAGTTGATCTATCCTGCGACACTTAAGAGCAAAACTATCGCAGCACCATGCAACCTTCGTGTTCGGGAGCCTCAGCTCTGAGTTCCGGACAATTTGTCCAGGGGGCGTGAGGGGAACTTGCAGACGCTGTCGGTGGCGACATAGTGCCAGGTCACTGCAATGTCCAACTTCTCATTGTCGTTTTTGTCTACGTCCGATGCTACTTTGTCTCGTTGTCTCTCGTTAATTACTCGCGTCTTCATGGAGAGCCATGATGTCTGTCTTTACCTTTCTCTTCTTTCTGACTACATGTTTCCTCTCCGTCGCTGTCTGTGCACCGAACCAGCGCGCGAACAGATTGCTAAGTTCCATACAAGCCAAAATTCAATCAGAGCAGTCGGTCCAATCTGCATTCACGGCGACGGCGGACCCAGCTGCTGCTGCTTCTTACCTGAGTAGTCTCGAGGCTATACCTTCCTTCCCACCTGACAGCAGCGGCACTAAGCTTGGCGCAGAACGCAGTGGATTGAGACGACCTCTTACCACGGCTTCAGCAAGGAGCTCTACTCCTTTCTTGTCATTCACTCGAGGAGCTGCATCTTCTGGTACCGGCAATATTGGCTGGGGCGCTATAGGGACCGTTGTCCAATCTTATACAACCCAAGGAGCTCAGCCAATACCTTCAGGCACAGGCAATTTTCGTGAAAGCTCGACCGGTGGTGAATTACAACCTTGCTCAAGTTCAGGCGCTCCGTTTTCCAATTCTACATCTACACTCCAGAAAGGCGGGTTGGGTACGGGTGGGTATGTGACATCCGCGCGGCTTCCCACTTCAGCTCCCACTGTGTTTTCTCCGGAGACGATAACGGCCACAATCCCTTATCCCGTGACAGCTGGACTGTCCACACCCTGTTCGAAAACCGTAGGCGCTGAGACAGGTTCCAACGCCACCACAGCGTATTTTTCACCTTCAGTGGCTGGATCAGGTCCTGGAAGTGATGCAGCTGCGGTACCCTCCAATATACCACCTTTAACTTCTACGGCCGGGTTGGTAGCTTCAATGGCCCCAGCTTCGAACAATCAGGCGATAGATTCTCAAGCGAACCAATCTCCAATTCAGACTGCAGGGACAGATAGAGGCTCAAGTCTAATTGCAATGAACCTCAATACTGTACCACTCTACAGCCCTCACCCTGCTGGTACACCCATTCCATTGCAACAATCGCTCTACCAGATAGTCGGATCAGCTGAAGGCACTGCTACGGCGCAGATCATTCTTCCGCCGCCTCTGACTCCACCAAGCAGTGCTACCTCAACTACCACCCAAAGGCCTCCATCTTCATCTGGCATTAATTCGCCATGTATCAAGAACACTAGCACCCGACACATGACCGTGGACGTACGTATTCTTCTTCCCTCCACCTCGACGTAAAGCGAAGAACCAAGCTAACATTGCCTGGCCAATAGTATGCCGAAGTCAATCCAAATTCCGATTTCGGGCCCCTAATCTACTTCGGCCTCAACTACACTACATTCTTTCTGACCGCCTACCCAGCTCCAAATCACCTCGCAACAGCCCCGGACTCCGATCCTAAAACCATAGCAGTCGCCTCTCCTCACCTCAGCTTCTCCCTCTACACGATTACGCTCTTCTGCGCCTCTAGCTCGCCTATAACAGGCAATTGCACTATAACAGTGTACGGCCTGGGCAAATCTGGCTCTGGGAGTTCGACGACAGGTTCAGTAGACTCAATCATCATGTCTGGAGCCGCTGAGCGGGATCTCAAGTTTGCGGGTAATTGGAGAGATCTGAGCGAAATAACCTTCAGAGCTATGTATGACAATGAGACTGTGGGTGTAGGGATGAGAGCTGCTGAGTATGCGGTCACGGACTCTTGTTAGCGATAAAGAAACAAATCTGTAAATAGTTGTAATGTATAAAATAGCTGAGTCTCTTGACCCGAAGATCCGCCGACGGAGTTTGTTCCGCTTGTAGAATAGCTTCTCTATTCTAGAGGTCGTTCGAAATCCATACATGTTGATCTGGAATGGAGGGCGGACGGAGTGACCATGAGAACCCTCGCTGGATGTCCGTTACCGGCCAGCCTCTCGATTTGGGCTTCGACTCGGGCTTTCGAGGTCTGTCCGCACCGTTGACTTTGCATGCCCCTTTGGTCCCAGTCTGAACATCTAGTAGGACAATGCGTCTCGATAAGCTCGTACGAGAATCTTAACCAATTAGGCGAAGGCAGTACGAGTCCCTTTTCCATACGTTTACCCACTGCGCTCACCAAATGTAGCGTACGGCGTCGTCTACCGTGCGAAAGACCGGCAGACCTCACGCATCGTCGCGCTCAAGCAAGTCCGTATTCCGCTAGAGGAGCGGCAAAATGGCATACCTATCACTGCACTACGAGAGATATCTATACTTCGGTCGCTGAAACACAGCAACATCATCAACGTCCTAGACGTGGCCGTTGGGGATCATACGATGGATGAGATATATATGGTCATGGAGTATGCCGAGCAGGTATGGTAATCCAATGCCAGCGGGTGAAACCGAAGGTATTTCGAGGGCATGGCGCAACTGGCTGGCTCTTTCTCCGAGGCTAGGATCTTGCGAACATGCTTGACGAGTTGCATGTCAAATTCACCATGAGCCAAGGTGATTTCCGAACGCGTGTGAGTCGTAATCGATTGCTGATTGCCTTACTCCCTGCAGTCAAATGCCTTTTCCGACAACTTCTAGAAAGCCTCGAGTATCTGCACAGGAACGACATCATCCATCGGTAAGCTGATCCCGACCCAAGCACCAAGACATCCGACTGATTTCATTTCAGGGATGTCAAGCTCCAGAACATACTTTTGACAGCTCGAGGTGTCCTCAAGCTCGGTGAGTGTGCAAAATTCAGCAAGACCCCATTCCAGCCATTGACTGTAACAGCCGATTTTGGTATGGCTCGTGCATACAGTCCGCGACCCTTGACTCCTGGGACTGTAACAATATGGTATCGAGCGCCAGAGTTGTTACTGGGCACGAAATATTACACCCCTTCCGTAGATCTATGGTCCGCTGGCCTTGTGCTGGCCGAGCTGCTCCTCGGTTCACCATGTCTTACTGGAGAGACGCCAATCGAGCAGTTGAGCCTTATCGTCAAGCTCATAGGTTCACCTTCCCCGGACGATCTAACAGCGTTCTCAGCCATGGGATGCCCTGAGCTCATAAGATGGCGCCGAGAGTCATTGGCACCCGGTCGAGCAGATAATCTGGAGCGAAAGTTTCTCGCCAATACCTCGGCAGAGACTGTCAGTGTGCTACAAGGCTTTCTAAAATGGGATCCTCACGCTCGATGGACGGCTACTGAGGCATTGGGCTTGGGTAAGAGCAGGAACGCTGCAAATGCGGAAGAATGGTGGAAGCAGAGTCCACGGGCCATCGAGAAAGACTTGTTACCAACTTTCCCCGAAGTTCGAAACGCAGAGCACGTTAAGAGTGTGGCAAGCCGGGGAAGAATCGAAATGCAGCGCCCAAGTGGAATCTCAAACAGTGACTCTAAAGGCGGAGGCTACATATTTGACTTTGGCGATCAACAGGTACGAAGACCTTCTAAGAGACATCGAGCAGATTGAATCACAAGACCTGGACATCGATAATGAGTGGCCGAGATTCAGAGATTATCGTTCTGTGACTAGGTGTGATTTATTGAATGATGTACTCTTAATGCATGGAGAATGATGAGGGATGATTGTTCGGAGTGCTCTGGGTGCTGCTCTCCTCGCTCAGCTGAGCCACTCTTGGCTTATCATGCAGTAGCATCATGCAAGTAGTCCCTAGCCACCTTCCCGCTGAGACTGGTGCCCGTCTGTCCCAACCCGTTATCAAGGGCCAGACATCATCTGACGCTGTTGTTGCTCGTCATAAGCCATCAGCCTGCGCCTGTTCCTCCGACCAATCACATCGTACCCATATCGACATGTCCCCCCTCCTGACTGCCTCAGCCTGGTAATGATAATCTTCCGATAATTGACATCTCTTTTGCGCACTGGCCATCGCCCATCAGGGCTTCTGGAGGGTGAGAGGGCGGTGACGGGATCACGAGTCCTTGGCGTGGGCCACACGAAGCGGGCCAAGGTCAGTAGCAGTCTGTGGGGCACCAAACACCTCGTCTTCCTCTTTCACTCTTCCTTCACAACCCACCTTAGGGGGGCAACTAGAATTTTTGACAGCGGGCGCTTTCACAGTCCCGAGCTCATACTTCATTCACAGCTTTCAACTTCCTACACAAACGTCGAGAACAGCCATTGGTGCCTAGAACTATTGTTCGGGGAAGAGATTTGTACTTTGGGTACGCGAGCCAAAATGACTCGAAAGCTGGTCTACTATGGGGCCCTGATGGCCTTTCTGGCTGGTAAGATTCTGGGTGCCATACTGAATAGTAACTTGCTCTGACTGACACCTCCAACAGCCTGTGCTATGACCTTGACCAGCATAATGATACCACGCTGGATAAGCTGGGATAGCGAAACAGTAAGAAACGCCCAGCCCATACAAACGCCCAGCTGTATCTGACGTCCCATTAGCCCAGCGGTGAAAGAATCCACTACACATACGGCCTCCACCGCCGCTGTTCCTCCCTGACAGGAACCTGCGAGTACTTCCCACAACCCCAAGACTGCCATGGCGATCGATACTTTTGCTCAATGTGGCGCTCCGTCGGCTTCCTCATGTCCTTCGCTATTGTGTTTGAGGGTGTGACGCTCATAACGTACATGGTGATACTGTCGGGAGGAAAGCAGAAACGAGAGTCAGGCTGGCCGATACTGAGTGGGCTGCACTTCATCGTGGGAGCCCTGCAGCTAGCGGGGATGGCTATAATAGTGAGTGCCCTATGTGGCACAAAACAAGTCTGGCATGGTTGTGCTGACACTGGCTACTAGGCGTATCTCTACGACAACGACGATCGCTTTTTTCCTGGGTGGAAGCTCGACGTCTCTTGGGTCCTGTGCACCGTCAGCTGGACCGTGATGGCTCTGCTAGGTGGTAGCATTATCACATCGGCCATTTTCTTACCACATGAGGGCGGTTACGAATTAATACCTGGCGATGATTGGGGACGAGGAGACGAATGACTCATCCTATCCAACATAGAGACCTGGTAGAGGGAATTGGAAGTATTAGGGCTGCTTGCTTCGATCGATGATCGCGAAAGGCTTTTTGCAACAAGGGCTCATTGAGCTTTAATACTATGTATGGCTGGCATGTCTGGCGGACGAGCTTATGGCATTTACGGGCTACGGCTCTGAACGTACGGCGTTGGGTGGCGTATTCGCTGATCACTACGATACGAGATTTTCAATCTCATGCATATCTTTGGCGTTCCTTTCCTGCTCTCTTGAGCTCTTTCGATAATCGGTCTGTTAGGCTGTCCCTTCTCGGACAGATGTATGGAGATAATGTAGACAGAGATGGGGATAACCACAATGGTAGGATTGATTCCCCCTACTAGTCAAATGGGATGAGAATCGCCGTACAAGCTTAGCATTATAAGCTATTGCGCTTGTCAGTCTTATCAATCTCTATATATTTTTACATAGCGACCCTTTCTATCTGAGCCAGCATGCTTGGCCGAGTGGTCTAAGGCGTTAGATTTAAGTCGTTCATCTCCACCTAAGGCATGAATGGGATTCTCTAATATCGCAAGATGCGTGAGTTCGAACCTCACAGCATGCATTATTCTTTTGTATTTTGTGCTTTTGCTGGTTAAGGTAGGTTCTTTGTGTTTGAGAGAATCGTTTGAGTGGGATTTTTATGGGGTTGGGGTTTGGGATTCCGTTGTTGCGGTTGGTTGTTTGGGTTTTGATCATTGTAAGGTACTTTTGATTAGTATCATGAGGACTTCATGTAGGATAATAATATATGGAACGACCTGGTAAAATGTGTCCCATTTCAATAACTACGATTCGTATAATCGAGAAAACCCTTTCTCCGGCGGTTGCAGCCAATTCCTATCGTCATATTGATGCTGGCCTTCGATGCAATGGAACGTATATATAAATCTGCTGTTCCCACTTAAATTCTTCTCGCTCTTATGCAATAGATTTCCATGTATGAGTACCAGCGTCCCGGCCTTGACCTCCCCCAACTCATAATGTTCCTCACCTCCAGCAACCTCCTCCTCGACCTCCAATTCATCCGGAAACCGCGCTCCCTTCACGTCCTCAAATCCTGTCCCTCCCCCCTCCTTTCTCACAAATCTACTCTTCACAGGCGATCTCCTATGACTTCCCTTTGCGAAGCTCAAACACCCATTTTCCACCGTCGCGTTCTCAAGCGCTATCCAGAAGCCCACCGCACTCGGCGGGTTCGTGTATAGGAAAGTACTATCCTGATGCGGCGGCACCCGTCCTCCGATTTCCGGTTGTTTGCAAATGATCATGCTCTGCAGCACCCTCGGATCTCGAAACCCGATCGCTTTCGTAATCTCCCGGTGCAAAGGTGTGAATGTCGCTTTTCGAAAGGGTGGAGAGAGTTCGTGTAGATAGTGACCTATTTTGTTTATGGCGCGGTGTTTCGGTTTCGTCAGTTCGCCGGTTTGGGGGGAGAAGGCGTCTTCTTCGAAGAAGAAACGGATTTTGTCGCCGGAGGTTAGGAAGTAGTCGTCGCCGACGTGGGAGGAGCTTTCGCCGGTGGAGAATTTGGTCATGGGGTGGGAGGTTAGGGAGAAGGATGAGAGCATGGTGTTTGTTGTGGAGAGGAGGTCGGATATTGTGGATGGAGAGAGGGCGTTGGGGAGGAGGAGGTAGCCGTTTTGGTTGTATGAGACGAGCTGCTCTTTTGTAAGCTTGGTGGGGATGGGGGGGCTGTCGGCTGGCGTCAGTTTGTGTGCGGGCGCCATGGTGACGATGCTTGAGGTGGGCAAGAGCCGCGAATAAAGATTGCGCTCAGGAAGTTCGGGAGATTAAGCTGTCTGAACTGGAGCATCAATCACCCGGAGGCCTTATCGACTTTAGGGTTTATAGCGGGTAGACCGCCGCTGAATCCTTGGGGGCTGGTTCGGCCCGGAACCGAGGGTGTAGATATCAAGGCATCATGAGATCAGTGTTTTTAACCTTACAATACACTTCCGAGACTAACAATACACCTCACCACGTTTCCGCCTTTATCTCTGCTACTGTGCGCCACTCTTGGTCCTGTAAAAACTTGCAGATATTGACGCTGTCATGTCTGCCCCAAAGAAGAACAAGCTGGACAATCCTTTCTACTGGAAGATAGTGGGGGGTTGACATTTTCTGGATCATGAGCAAAGACTTGGAAGATGGCAGTCTTGCTATCATTCCTCCAACCAGGGACTTGGAAAACGCCGAAAACGAGCTCTCGTTTCGAGCCGTAGCACCAGTCAGCATACATGTCAAGAATCTCAAGGTTGGCATCGATGTATCTCCTAACAGCATCTTATCTATCTTCCGCAGTAATAGAGGCGCTCGTGAAGAAAAATTCAAGGCAATACTCAAGGATGTCAATGCATACATGCCAAGTGGTAGTGTTACTGCCATCATAGGTTCCAGTGGAAGTGGGAAAACCTCCGTGCTCAACACTCTCTCGCACCGTGTTGGCGGAGGAAGATTGAAAGCCACAGGTGATATCACATACAATGGCAACTCGAAATTATCGAGCATCCGAAGTGCTTATGTCATGCAGCAGGATATACTGCTACCGACCCTGACTGTACGAGAGACTCTGCGGTATGCTGCCGAGCTAAGGCTTCCACCCCCAACAACGGATAAGGAGAGACTGAAGGTTGTAGAGGAAGTCATTCTCGAGCTTGGCTTGAAGGAATGCGCCAACACCAGGATCGGTAACAGTATACACCAAGGATGCTCTGGTGGCGAAAAACGCAGAACATCCTTGGCTGTACAGATGCTGTCCAATCCTTCTGTGCTATTCCTTGATGAGGTCACTACAGGACTCGATGCGGCCACTGCATTCCAACTCGTCAACACTCTTAAATCTCTTGCGATTAAGGGGCGGAATATTATATGCACAATACACCAGCCCAGAAGTGAGATCTGGAACCTCTTCGATTATGTGCTTTTGTTAGCTGGGGGCTCCCCAGTCTACAGTGGATCAGCAGCAAGGTGCTTGCCATATCTTGAAGATCTTGGCCATGCCTTGCCAACCTTCGTCAATCCGGCAGAGTACTTGATAGACCTTTCTGCGATAGATACTCGAACTCCGGAAGCAGAGGTCAGGACCTCTACACGCGTGTCAGGTCTCGTACAGGCATTCAAAAATTCGCCAGAGAACGAAGATCTTTATGCAATGGGTGAGGAAAAGTCGGTTGACACAGGTGAGCATGCTGGAGTTATATCCACGCAAACGCATGCTCCTCTGGGCCATCAAATCAGGGTCCTCACTGCTCGTACCTTGAAAGTTACGTATCGTGATCCCATGGGTGTGGCTGGGAGTATGCTGGAAGCCATCAGTATGGCAGTCATTACAGGCTGGATCTTCTTGCAGTTGGATGGTAGCCTGTCCGGAATACGCAGCAGGGAAGGCGCCTTGTATAATGCAGCAGCTCTTCAAGGTTACCTCGTCCTGATATTCGAAACATATCGCCTTAGTATTGACATTCAACTCTTCGATCGTGAACATGGAGAGGGCGTAATCAGTGTTTCGTCTTTCCTGCTCAGTCGTCGACTGGCTCGCTTGTTCATTGAAGACGTACCTGTTCCGTTGATCTTCTCAGTGATTTACTATTTTATGGTAGGATTTCGTCCACTGGCGAGCCAATTCTTTGTCTTCTTCAGCATTCTGTTATTGAGCCAGTACATTGCTGTAAACTTCGCTACCCTTTGCATCGCGGTCTCAAGAGATTTTGCGACTGCCTCGTTCGTAGCAAATATGGGATTTACGCTGCAGTCTTTAGGCTGTGGCTACTTCGTGCAACCGAATCAGATACCCATATGGGTTCGATGGCTGAAGGTATGATCTAATTATGGCCTTTGGACGATCTCTTACTAATTCAGCAGGGCAGTGGGCCGCCTATGTGTTTTACGGTAACGGTGCCTTAGCAGCCAACGAATTCGTTGGACATACCTCGGATCCTAAAGGACAATTATATGATTGTCCCGTCACCGGTGGTACTTCAAACCCTGCATGCAATCAATACACCGGGCTGTATATTATGGAGACGCTCGGGTATCCCTCGAACTGGATTCTTAGACCCATCATCGTCCTATTTGGCTTTGCGATTGCCTTCTTCCTTGGAGCAGGCGTACTCCTCAGACTCTGGAAAGCTGGTATTGGCATCTCTAGAGCTCAGAAGGACGATACAGACTACTCTGCGGGCAAAGAATCCATGATTTCTCGTAGCCCTCAAGATATACGATCGGTTAGTATTCACCTGAAGGACTATAGCCTCAATATACGGAGACGAAATGCTAGGTTGGAAAAGATTCCAAACCTTTCCATCTTGAAGTCTCTGAATTCGACATTCGAGCCAGGCGTGCTCAACATCATCATGGGACCATCAGGTTCAGGTAAGACTTCATTGCTCCAGTCCATGGCCCGCCGCCAGCATGATACACTAGCTACAAAGTATGAGCTTGGCGGTAACATGTTCTTCAATGGCGCCGTACCATCCGAAAAAGTCATCCGCTCTGTATGTTCCTACGTCTGCCAGGATGATGACGCACTACTGCCCTATCTGACAGTACGAGAGAACTTACACTTCTCTGCGGGACTACGATTGCCGGCCCATCTGTCCAGTCACGAGAAGCAAGCAAGGGCCGAGTCGGTACTACTACAAATGGGTCTCCGTGACTGCGCGAACAATCTAATTGGTAACGATGTGACGAAAGGCATTAGTGGTGGAGAGAAAAGGCGGGTGACAATTGCGATCCAGATTTTGACGGATCCGCGAGTACTATTTCTGGATGAACCTACGAGTGGGCTCGACGCTTTTACCGCGTCCTCCATCATCGAGGTCTTGAGGGGACTGGCAGCGGAGGGCAGAACCCTGGTCCTTACTATTCACCAGTCCCGTAGCGATCTCTTTCAATATTTCCATAATGTTTGCCTGCTAGCTCGAGGAGGTTCACCCATATATGCCGGTAAGGGAGCCCTCATGTTGCCTTACTTCGCGTCCCTAGGCTTCACCTGTCCTACGACTACAAACCCTGCCGATTTCGCCCTGGACCTCATTACTATCAATCTCCAAAATGCCACGAAGGAAGCCACAAGCAGGGGAAAAGTTCGCTCACTCATTGTGAGTTGGGATGGAGACAAGCAGCTCATTGAGCAGACAATCTCACACATCGCTACACCAGCAGAGCTGGGCAGTCTAGCCCGCAGTATGACACCTTTCCGCATCGCTTTTCCCATTCTCCTACATCGCAGTTCCATCAATTTCCGCCGCAATCCGCCGTCGATAATTGCCCGAACCACGCAGGTCCTTGGCTACGCTGTTTGTCTTACCCTCTTCTTCGCCCCGCTCAAAAGCGACTTCTACAGTGTCCAAACCAGACTAGGGTTCATTCAAGAGTTTGCCCCCCTCTACTTTGTAGGAATGCTACAAAACGTCGCGGTCTACCCTGACGAGAAAGCCGTCTTCTACCGCGAATACGAAGATAACGCATATAGTGTCGAAGCTTTCTTCCTACAGTATACGATCGCCGAGATTCCATTCGAAATTGTTACAGCTCTCGTCTTCGCTGTCCTTACCGTCCTCGCAGCCGGTCTCCATCGTACCGCATCCCTCTTCTTCATCGTGACCTTTGACGCTTTCTGCATCGTCAACTGCGGAGAAAGCGTCGGCATCATTTTCAATACCTTCTTCAACCATACAGGCTTTGCAGTAAACATCGCTTTTGTCGTCCTCTCTGTAGCGCAAATCATGGGTGGAGTCATGAGCTTGAACGTTCCGTCTTTCTTGCAGGCGTTCAACCATCTCAGTCCAATCAAGTGGATGATTGGCAACCTGGCTCCTTATACACTTCGTGGAGTTACGTTTTCCTGTACGGATATGCAGAAGCTGCCAAATGGACAGTGTCCAGTCGCGACGGGGGAGGATGCCCTGAAACTGTACAATCTGAATGGCAATGCGGCTCTGAACCTTCTAGCAGTAGGTATCTGCGCTGTCGTATACCGAATGCTAGCATTCTTGATCTTGAAGGCGAGGATGACGAGATGGGATTGGAAAGAAAGACTGGGCCAAGGCTGGAGCACTAAAGAAGAAGGCAGACGGAAGACGGAAGATTCAGTTGTGGTTTGAAGCATGTCGGATATTCAACAGTGAATACGCATAAGGCCCACTTGCATGTGCTGTTGGGGAGAAGTTGAGATAGAACGGTGGAAGCGTCTGAGAAATCAAGATTTCGCTAATTACAGGGTCATGACTATCTGGATGTCTACGTTATATACAACAAATCGCTAAATACCTGTCTGTTGGCCAGGATTCGCTTCAAAGACGACTACTCGACCTACAATATGTCACTTAGCTTTGCTCGAAGCTGGGCTGTCGTCGTATGTTAGAATTCGTGATCATGGCTAGAAATTCCTTCTGCAACATGTTCTGGACGTCGTTGAGGACGCAAAATCCCCCAACCGTAAAACGCTTGTTGTCATGTTTTTCATCCTGATGTACTGATCGAAACCCGCCGTCATCAAAAGCCTGTCGCAGCACGTACATTACTTGCAACAGGACCTCGAGATCTCCGTCTCGATCGGCGTAATATGGCCCACGAAGTTCCGCGATTTTTTGTTGGCCTGAACATTCCTCTCCTTCTCCGGCTTGTGCCAAAGCATGTCTGCGATCTGTCGTAAGATATCTCCCTGCAGCTGGATCTCATCTGACATAATCTCGCGTTCTTTCACTTCTTTCGTTGTGCTAAGAATCGTTTGCTTGTGGTTGTCAGGTCCGTAAATGGTGTCGTAGTTGTGGCTGACTTCGTCGTCGCCATCATCGTACTTTTCATCGTCACTCCATTCAGTGACAGGAGAAAGAAGTGGCCGGGTGGATCTTCCATCAGAGGAAGGAATACGAAGGGGTGGGAAGGGGATGTAGTCCTCATCGTCGCTATCTTGTTCGGAAGAGAAGGAGTCTGATCCACTGTAGTGAACAGGTTTATCGACGGCGTCAACACTCCATATTGGCCGTTTCCGATCGAAGATGCTGGTAATCCCATCCGAAGCCAAGTACATCTCGTTCCCTTCCGGCATTTGACCATGTAGGCCGTGCATTTGAGGATACTGACATCGAGGCCAAGGAGTTGACACTTCGCTGACCACAGGCCTCCACATATGATGCTTCTGATATCCTCTAACCATGTCTAGTTCGGCGTTTGTCGCTTCACCCGCACACTTCCTGATGTTGATATACGCAGTGACAATCTCTGGGGGCGGAACCGTCCGGTTGAAAGCATTCCTGACATCTTCCATGGAACCTGCGAGCGTGGCTTCATAGCCCGGAGTCGAAGGGCTTTTATATTGCTCGCCGTTGTGAAAGTACCTCCCGATATTGTGCGGAATATCTTTGATGGGACAATCTGGTGATTCGCACGGAAGATCACTGTCAGGAGATGTCAGATTCATTGACTCCGGTCGAGAAGACTGTAATGGGGAGGAAGATGCTACCTTTTGCGACAACGTTTCGGATGTATCCAACACAGTCTCATCAATATGCAAGACTTCGCTCCCGGAAGGGTCTGGATGCTTAGTTGTGGAAGCCACAATGCACGGTTTGGCGACGGTAACGCAACCGATACGGGTATGGGAGTATCCCGAGTTGAGCAATTTCTCATTGACTTTGTCAAGATCCGCCGGTCCTCGTATAAAATTTGTTGACGAGTATCGTATCTGTATAGAAGGTTTGGCTGGGGATGCCATAATGGAAAGATCCTGACGTTTTTCCGTAATGCTATGTTTTCAAGAATACCTTTTGGTCTGAAGTTTCTTATCAATACTCAAGATTTCGAGAAAGATGCGTTGGAGAAGTTCAGAATATGGAAATGTTTGGATGTATATAACTAGGGATGTTTTCCTGTGATCCTCCACCTGCTGTTTCACCTCTTCATTGTCCTGAATGACACTACCTTCTAATGAACAATGCCTTTTTCCAATCTCCCTGTGGTTCAGCATCCATGTCTCTGTTCAGAAGAAAGAAAATAGAGACACCCATGCCTGATAACAGAGACCGCCGGGCTTCGGTACCTGAATGTTGCAAACACTGTCTCATTAGGATGGAATTCTGGGATAAGGCAGAGAGGCTAAGGTAGACTTGCCAAACCTCGTTTGACACCATGAGTTTTCCATAGAACTCTAGTTCATACGCACAGTACAATCTCTGAAGACCTCCAATATCACTATTGATGCCTTAGCTCTTCTCGCGACTGGTTAAGTCTCAGCTTGGTTGGAGTCGCTCGTACACCTCATGGTAGATACCAAAGCGAAAACCCCATCAGCCATGGCTCATACAAAACCTCCTCTAGGCTACAGAAATTAACGTGCGAGATCTTAAAGGGTATTGATCCAACTGACTTCCAGCCTCCAGTCAGGCCAACCACTTGACAACCTTGACGAAGACACCTATTCCTCAACGCCGGTGCCTCTTCCTTGACCGCGGAAGGGTCACTAAGCATAAGTGGTGCAATGAAGAATCTACTACTACACCACCAACGACAACTCTCTAGCCATCACACGCAGATAGGATATCGTTAGTCTCGGATCGATTGTGGATCAGTCCAACTCAAATTCAGTTCATGAAACATTTTTGTCATGCTCAAAGGGCTTGATGTCTGCGGCGAAGGCGGAGAGAGGGAGTATGGAGAACACAGATCAATCCGTGCAAGCGATGTTCGTTGAAGCTGTCCAACGAAGCTGCGTTCGAGTCTGCCAGTAGCTTAGAAACACGCTTTGTCCCCGAGTGGTGAGAGCATTATTCGACAACAATGGCACGTCCAGGTCGGCGTCATTGCCATACAGATCGCAAAAGCCTCATTGACAATCTTTCTTGATCGAGAACAAAGCCCGTACAGATACTACAATCGACAAAAGAATTGCGAGTCAATGGTGGTCGAAGGTCTTCTATATATATGAGTAGCACAGCGCAGCCCAGTTGCCAATCCTCAACCCACCTCAACTTCTACATTTCACTCCCTTAGCAATCCAACATAAGAAATATTTCACATCCCAAATCTCGGCAACAGTACATCAAAGCTTCAAACGCAAATATCAACATGTCTCGTCAACTTTGCGACTTCTCCTCGTTCGAATTCAACCCCCAGATCTCATATACAGGAGTCAATCCATTCTGTATGTCGGATGCTAGGCCCACGAAGGATGTCGATGTCAGAAGCTTTCGCTGGCCTGAGAGAGATGGAAAGGGTGGTGATTTCGCAATTTTCGGGAATACGATAGCTGATAGCCGTTGCTTTGAGACGCCAGTGGGTGGTGGTGGGAAAATGGCAGCGATGGTTTAGGCATGCTTGTAAGTCTTAATTAGAGACGTGATGGGATAGGGTGATTACGATAATAGACAGTTAAAGTATGACATATCGAACTTCGATACAATCTTTGGTGTTCTTTGAAAGTACAAATGTTAATATTTATTTGCTGAGGAATTTATCATAAGGGTGATTGTGGGAGCTGCTGTTAGCGCGCTCTCGAGGCAAAGTGGTGAGACATTTTGAGGTTTAATATCGGCTTCCGCGTGAGGTTGGAGAAAAGTGTAACAGCGCAGCGACTATGTTACAGTGTGGTAATGCGTGAGCAACGAGATTCCAAAGGCCGTTGTCGTGATACGAACTGGCGTTATATCCTTGGCAAATTCGACTGGCCTTGCACCTGGAATACTGACAATAGCTGATCAGCCACCGTTTCCATCTAGACCGATTTGGTGTGTCCAACGTGAAGATGTTCATTCATGATAATCTTCCCCATTTCAGGATTTCCATATCCTATCTTTTGACACGATGTGAAAGGAGTAACTATGCGAATTGATGGGCCTTGAAACTTATCATGCAATTCAAGGGACATGCTGGGGCGCTCGTATAATCTGTCCTCGGTTCCTGGTGCCTTTCCTCCATATCTCGGACGGCTTGACCTTTCAGCCTCGTGAGCTGCGGATGGCTGCCATGCTCCCGGGGTGTTTAATATCGCAGAAGCACTCCATTAATTAAGGCATCGTAGCGAAGACATCATGAGATATCAAATGGAGCAAATGAGATAAGAGAGGAGCTGACAAACAAAAAAGAGCAAAATCCAACTCAATGATACCTATTTGTCGTCTCTATTGATTTACACGGCCGTTTTCTATCATCCTAGTAGTAAGGGCCAAGATCTTGTGGTCCATATCGTAAACAAAGTGAAGCAGAGTGACCTGGCATCATTCATTCTTAGAGACACGTCGAAGATGAAACTAGACGTTGCATCATTGCGGAGTGAAGCATGTTGTGAAATACATCTGCGTAGTCACGTGCCTCCAAACTGCAGATCCCTGAAACATCGTCAACAATCCCCCGGGCTGACAATATGTAAAGCTATCACAGGATTAGCTGCACCTTGCATCACGATGAGGGCCTTACGCGTCAACGATCTGAGATTCCAAACTCATTGATAACTAAGTACGAAATGGCGCTCGTATCAGCACCGTCGACTCCTGAGAGAGTAGTGTCGCCACCTACAATCCGTCGTTCCTTCACCGCGCCAATCAAGTCACTCAGGTCGCATGTCTCTGTTTTGGAAGGAAACACCACGGGACCAGAAACCCTATACGCACACAGCACCATCAAGATCATATCCTTCAAAACTCCGAGCGCCTCAGATAGCAGGCATTCTAGCGTGAGCAGTGAGAGAGCCGACTTTCATGAAGAATCAAGCGGTACTTTACCATGGGCAACGAGTACGGAAAGAACGATTGCTGCTGGTATGGCCATAGTGCTTGCCTCCCCTCATGGTGCACCGTTTGCTGAGCTGCTATTTAGGCCTATTGAAGATCTACAGAGTTCTTGGCTCAGTGGCCTTCTTGAACTCTGGTAACATCCTACATCCAATCCTAGCCAAATCCCAATGTTGGTGCGTCGACGGCGAATCAAAATTCGTGCTTCGAATTAGGGCACACTCCTATTATCGGATCGAGCTACCATATAGGACATCGGAGGACTGTACAAAGGTTGCAGAATTAAAGGATGTTTTGGCAAAAGTGCTACAATATGAAGTCACGGCGTGTCCGTTCAAACGAGGATTTACCGTCGACCTCCCAGAGCCGCCCATAACCCCAATACAAAAACGGCCGTGGAAGCCTAAGCCAAGGCTTAGGACGACCCTAGAAAGTGTGACGGATGAAATGGGAAATTTCGGTTTCGGAATGAAGAGTCTAGATTCAGATCCAGATCCAGATCCAGGGACGCAGTTCACTCGGGGAAACCCCTTTGTGGCTTCATCAACTGCCAGCAGTTCGGGAAACACCGACACTGAAAATGATAGTGAAGCTACAGATAATACAGGAACATCTCCTCGAGAACAAGAACATTCGCACGAAGAACCACCCGACTTCAAGACGCCTACTCGGCCAAAATCACTAAGGACAGGGCGAGCTATTACAGCACCACCGCAATTGACTCTGAAGACTGTACCTCCACCTGACACTATCACTACGACTACCCCTTTACCAGAGCTGAAAAGGCAGCCATCAAGTCTGTCTTCGAGCGTGGATTCGTTTCATTCATTTCACAGCCCAATCTCTCCCTTATCGCCCTCACCACCTTTCCTGGATCTAGTCTCTCCTACAATGGAATGTGCCACTGAGATTGATTTACCCCGTACTCGTAACCACAAACGGGATATCTCCGGTATCACTGTCACTGCTGATTCCTCTGAGCTTTGGAACCTCACTAGTGGCAGATCTAGCGATGAAGCTACATTCCATTCGCCGCCTGATATGCCAGGGACGCCCACGTTGATGAGCGACGCTAACTCCTTGGATGAAGACCACTGGTCCGAAGCAGTGACTCCTTCTCCTACACAAGAAATTCGCCATAGGACTGCGAGATCTAGGCGGCGAACCCAATCACCTCTTCCATCATCGGTCAATCTATATTCCCCGTATTCACCTCGGTCGCGTATTTCGGGTCATCATCTGACAACCGCGATATTGCAAAGAACATGCTCATTATTACTAGAACCACCAGTCCAGTTGGTGGCGTTAATGCTAAGAATCGCGGCTAAGATTACCAAAGGCACCTTCCGAGGAAGCTCCTTTGGTTTCGGAGAGGGTGGGCAGAAGATACCCTGTTCGTGGGATTTTAGTGATGGTAGCGACGATAATTGGGAAGAAGACGATTATGGGTTCTCCCTTTCGAAGCCCTCGTCGAAAGATACGAGGGCCAAGGAGATGGGGGGGTCTTGGGAGATTGACTAAGAACAGACCTCAGGAAGTGCATTCATCAGATGTTGCAGGATGCATTGCGATTGGAGTTGGGCGATCTTATTGACTTGGGCTTTGAATATATGGCGAACGGCACCAGCGTAATGATACCATGAGCTGTTTGGACGGCACGCCATCTTGCAGGGGCAATGTTTGGAGTTCGGGAATTTCACATGCGAATGCAATGAGGGAGACATCTGAGGACGTTCTGATCCTGTATGATGCAGCTTTGATTGCCGGTAACTTGAAGCTATGGTCTCGGCAGTAGATCATCCAATTCAATCTGTTCCTGTCAGCGCAAGCGGTCTTGACCACACTGCTCGCCTTCCACGGTTCGATCAGATCTGATATCAATAACAGCAAAAGATTTGCCATGTGCGTGCTGCGGTAGCCTATCATGTTACATTCGGACAGCTGCGAAGGAAATAACGCCATCCGAGATTGTTTTCAATGAGAACAACGACTTTCAACAAACAATTGTGTCAACAGTATCTTACGCGCTTGCCTCGGACTGCACGCGCGCTAGCGGTAGATATAGTCGGCAGTATACTGACCTTACCCCACCCCCTCACACACGTCAATTCCGGTCGTCCTCTAGCTGATAAGAAGCATTGTCGGCACAGCAATGATGATCATTCCAGAGATAAGTGGTGCTCTATTAGAGCTCGTATCTTGCCATTGCCAGGATGCCTCAAAAACGTGAGATCGCCCAGTTGAGCTCTGTTTTTTGTACTTACATCAACAGAGGCTCTTTGCTGTATTTCTGTTGATATCGATGCTGTTGCTGGCTGGCTAGGCTCCTATGGTGGGGAAGACTCGACAAGCGACATCTCAAGAGGTCCGGGATATCTTGTGTATCTACGATAACATTGTACCTAATCTGCAAACAGGATTGTTCGCAGGCACTGTTGGCGTTCGCCGGCTTCTGAGGCTTTTCGAGAAATACGACATCAAGACGACATGGTTCATCCCTGGACATTCGCTGGAAACCTTTCCGGAGGAATGTGCAATGATAAGAGATGCCGGACATGAGATGTAGGGGCACGTGGCACGTTCAAGAGAGCCTCCTTGCTGAGATGATTCATTCAGAGGCCTACACGGCTACAGCCACGAGAACCCCCAAGCTATGAGCCTCGAGCAACAACACGCCATCCTTGATAAGACGTACAAGGACCTGACCAAGTTCTGTGGAAAGCCGCCTCGTGGGAACGTCGCACCATGGTGGGAAGCGAGCCAGGAGGGTGCCGAGCTGATGCTCAAGTATGGCGTGGAATATGGTCGGTTGATCATGCCCCTCAGATATATGCATCCTCTCTAACGCAACTCCAATAAGATCACAGCTTCTCCCATCACGATTGCCTGCCATACTATCTTCGTACTGGTGACAAATGGACGCCCATCGACTACAGCAAACATCCAGACCACTGGATGAAGCCACTAGAAAAGGGGCCCGATACGGGACTTGTGGAAATTCCAGCAAATTGGTATCTTGATGATCGTACGTTGCACATTTGGTTCTGATACTATTCTGTAATGTTTGTGAATGATCAGACGTGTTCACGGATGTGGTTTTTCCGTTGCCTTCAAAAGGTTATGCTGACTCTACACCATCCAGTCCCACCCATGATGTTCATTAAGAAGGCACCAAACTCTCATGGCTGGGTCAATCCAAAGGATGTTGAGGATCTTTGGAGGGACCACTTTGACTTCTTCTATCGAGAGTACGATGACTTCTGCTTTCCAGTAACGATCCATCCCGATGTCAGCGGGCATCCACATGTGATTTTCATGCTAGAGAGGTACGTTTTTAGCAGTGATTGTGTTTCTGTACATCTAGCTCGCAATCCCTTGAGCTAACTTTCTGAAGGTTGATCGTACGTCTTTTCTCAGTTATCTCCGCCCCACAGCAAGTCTTTGAGTCATGAATCATGTCCCAGGAGCAGTGACTCCTTTTGTCTCTTTTATAAGGTCTATCGAGTTCTCAAAGGTCCGTCTTGTATGTCTACGCGACAATGCTGATCTCGCAATTACGCTCAGGAGTATATCAGTGCCAAGCCGGGAGTGAAATGGGTAAAGATGGAGGAGATCTGTGATGACTTCAAAAGCAAAAATAAGCCTCCAAAGGGTGCAATGCTGCCGGCTGAGCATGGTGCCATCATCAAAGATCCGAGTAAGTATAGCATTGTTGTTTGGCACACTTAGACATGACTAATAGGATTCGTCCAAGATATCCAATTGCAGAAAGCTTGATGTCAAGATCAATGAGCGCATCAGGTACTACAGCTTAGGGTTACCAAATACAGAGGCACATACCATATCTATCGCAATTCACTGGCATCTGACCTATCGTTTGCGAACGTGTTTAGCCAACTCCTGTTTTCGCAACAATGCATATGGTGAAATACTCTCTAATCAAAGGCGCCTAGTCCGGATCGCGTTCTGCATTTTTTCATGCTTTGGAGGTTGCACATACCCTACAGAGATGAGATGTAATTCCCTAACCGGCTCCGTTGGAGAGCACATCTGCGTAAACACCTTGCCCATGGGCGAAGACTATCCATTCGAGTAGCAGCTTCTTGGGAACGAGCCAAATAAGGTCAGCGGCCATTGCAGGGACGAAACACAATGCTTTATGTAAACTATTTCCAATGCCCACCCAAATACGGCCAGTAAACCCTTACCTGTCCTATCACCTTTCCGTCTTATCATCGCATGTGTATATGTTTCTAGATATCCGACAGGCAAAACATCTCTCGTCAGTGACAGAGTAGTATGCAAATTTCAGTCCCACGCAGCTGTCTAGGCTTCGCAGGACGTGGAATAGCACCCGCAAAGATAGATAAAGCCTTTTCGCTCACCTTATCCTAGATTCGGAAGATTCATGACTGTGAGGTGAGGAGAATGTGGGTCATGGAGAGAATATGGAGGATCGAATCGAAGATATTGATGTTATTTACTTGTTGAATATCGTGTGAATATGTGGATACCTTGTAGCTCGAACTTACTCCTAGAATGCACGCAATACATAGTAGCGTGACAGCGCGCACGACAGGTTGATTCTTGCTCATGCTTTGAGATCGGACCGTAGTCTCTTTGAACATATATTATGTATCAAGTGAGTTTCTTCCATGATCTTGTCCAAGCCTTTAGAATATTGAGTGCCAAGATTTTATAAAGACCAAGGCCGCACTGTCGACCAATCAAATGCTTCACCGTCACCGCCAATAACCATTATCAAATTGGACGACGAAAAGTCATATACTTCTACCCTCAAGACGTGCGACTTCTCTCGTACTTTGATGGTCTACACTCCAGCCTTCTCATTCCGGTTGCACTAATTATAACCGGCATGGATCTACCACCTTTTGTACCAGTCCCACCAGTGAGTATGCGGAAGGATATCATGCCGGAAGAGTGGGAGCTGTGCATGGACTCTTGGATACTTATGACTGAGACTTACCTTCTGGTACCCACGGATAAGTTTACTGTGAAAATAATCAAGGATCCCTCTGTTGCACAATTTCTTGTTTCCTATGTCAAGACTTTACCAACTTCACCTTATGCAAAGTTGGCGCGTCTCCGGAGAAGTTGCTTTCTTATGGTCCATCGTATTTTGACGGACAATGACACCGTCCCTGCACCTCTGTTAGAATGGACTTTTTGGACGAATTTGAGCCTCGCGTATGCCAATATCACGGCACTGTCGGAGTTATTAAGCCAGAAATGGATCCAACTGGATATGGATTCAAATAAGTCCATGAGTCGATACAAATCTACTTTGACCAGGGCTCTAGAAGTCGGCCATCTGAACCCGGAGCTGGAGCAACTGCTGCCACAAACTTTGGCCTTATTACGAGCATGCTACCCTTATGGCCAATTCCTGATGCTTGGCTCGGATCTGGTTGATGCTTTGTCTACTGCGTATGAGAAGAAACCAAGGCTACAGAAGAAGATTGTGGCTATCACGTACTTCTGCCTTCTAAGCTTGATTGAGCCAAAAAGACCCAGGACTTCTACGCTGCTGGATCATCTGTACAGTCTCAATTCCTCGGATTCCAAAAGCGTGCCACTTTTGAAAGCGGTCATAGGTTCTACGCCACTGCTGCAAAAGATGCGATCAAATATCTCCGGTCCAGAATCTGGGAGGGCCAAATCTTTATTCGAGTCTCTGAAAGTATTTGAAAGAACTTCTGATGGTAGGCCCAAGAAGCATATCAGAAGGAAAGTCGACAAGTTCAAAGGAAAAGAGAAGCAGCAGTATTTAAACGGCTCATTAGGTGATATGCACGTTCACAACCTCAGTCTAATATCCCAGGTTCAAGATCTATTCCCTGATCTCGGTGCCGGGTTCGTCATGAAGCTGCTAGACGAATATGATGATGATACAGAACAAGTCACCGCACACCTGCTTGATGACAGTCTGCCGACGCATCTAAAGGAATGTGACAGATCGGAGACTCTTCATCAAACCCGAGCGGCACAAGATCACGATCTCGCTCCTAACCTCGCTCCGCACGCCACGCCACCACTGCTCCCAACGCGGCGTAACATCCACGACGATGACGACTTCGACCGCCTCGCAGTCGACACATCTAAGCTCCGACTGGGCAAAGACCAATCGGCAACAGCAGACGACCTGCTCGCTTCCAAGCGCGACACTGGATCCAAAGCAGCCATCCTTTCCGCCCTGGCAGCCTTCGATTCCGACGACGACGAGCGTGACGACACCTACGACGTAGAAGATGTAGGCGGCACAGTCGACACGACCGCCGACGACAACGCTGCCGACCTGAAACTAGATGTGTATGAGGAAGCGTTGTTCAATGCTTACAACATGACGCCTGATCTCTTCAACCGCGACGCCGAGACAAGACGCAGCAAAGCCAGGGCGGAGCTGAAGAGCGAGACCGGTATGACGGATGAAGCTATAGAAGGGTGGGGCATTATGGTAGGAAGGGATCCAAGGCGATTAGACAGGTTAAAGCGGAAGTTCGAAATGGGCAACGGGCCGCAGCAGAGGGCGTTAGAGGGCACCGCTTGGAGGGCCGACTCAGGGACAGAGGACAGTGATGCCGGCGGCGCGAGGGGCGGGAGAGGGGGAGGAGGCGGCAGAGCGAGAGGGAGAGGACAGGGTGCTGGAAGCGGTAGGGGGAGAGGAGGCGAGGTGGCAGGGCCTTCGGACGATCGGGGAACGCAGGTTGCCCGGCAGCGGAAAGATGCCAGTAAGGGGAGCAGAGCGAATCATAACCGGCGGGATCAGCGGGCGAAGAAGATGACGAGGGGTGGGTTTCCGGGATGAGGCATCGGACACGGTTATAGAGCATGCGTTGCAGTATAATCACCAGCTCGTCCGTCCTCTATGCTATACAAATCCTCATCGCTGTCGCCAATGTCCCGACCAAAGAACCACTCATAACCTAATTACCAACCCCTTGATTACACCACCAACAACCCGTCCATATCTACGACCCCCCTTTTAATATCCCTCGGATAGCCACAACAACACTAGCTCTCCGCTCCCTCCTAAGCCCCTAAGGTACTAACATCATCCACCTCCCACACCCCCCCAGATCCCCCCAAATCCCTATAACAACACCATCCACCATCCACCCCTCGCCACAAACCCAAGCCAACCTATCCACCTCCATCCTCATCCCCACTTCACCATCCACCTTCCCTCCCTTCTCCCTCCCATCCCCTCTATCCTCACTCCCCTCCCCTTTCTCCACTCTACTCCCCCCCACAACCCATCATCTCC